>Ga0209343_10000077_pt1 | contig 118635 bp, 97 predicted proteins | sample RifCSPlowO2_02_FD_184026 | JGI IMG/M metagenome (GOLD analysis project Ga0209343, IMG submission 184026) | Groundwater microbial communities from Rifle, Colorado - Rifle CSP2_plank lowO2_0.2 (SPAdes) (version 2) | ecosystem: Environmental > Aquatic > Deep subsurface > Groundwater | place... | reverse complement strand
GGGCTTGATAAGGGAATAACCATTATCTGCGCCCTGCGCCTAACCGGGGACCATTTCTCGCGGCAACGCGGCTCGCGATGAAACGGGAACAGACCCTAGACAGGGGAGTTAATGCTCGGTGTGTGCCTGGGCGGCGCCAGCCTCGACCTGTACCTCAACCTGCACCGTGCCGGCCCGCTCGAATTGCAAACTCAGCGGAAAACGCTCGCCGGCCACCAGGGGCTTTTTCAGCCCAAACAACATGATGTGGTTGCCGCCGGGGGCAAATATCGCCTCACCTGCGGCGGGGATGCCCACCGAGTCGAGCTGCTGCATTTTCATCACCTCGCCCAGCTGCACCATGGTGTGAATCTCGGCCTTGGCGGCTTGCGGAGTCTGTACCCCGATCAGCCGATCAGCCGTTTTGCCCAGGTTATGCACGACAAAATAAGCGCCGCCGGCTTGCGCATTGGGGGGCAGCTCGCGGGACCAGGGGTGATCGATTTTCAGCTCGGCCGTGCTGTAGTCATGGCCAAAGCTCAGGCTGCAGGCCAGGGACAGTGCGGTTGCAGTCAGTAAACGAGCGAACATAAAGTCTCCAGAATGGGCGCATACACAGGTGGGCTCAACCTTAGCACGGCTGCGCGGCTAACCCACTGCGTAGCAATGGCGCAGGCGTATTTTTTCCGCTCAAGGCCGTTCGGCCAAGCGTTTGGTGAGCACCTGCAACGGCTGCTCGGCAGCCGCCAGCGCCGTGCTGGCCTGCAACTGCCAGGCCGCCTGCAAGGGTTGCAGATCGACTTCGCGCGCAGCCCGTTGGCACCACTGATCGAGGTCGTGCCAGTCACCGAGGGCGGCCTGGGCGGCCTTCAATGCGTCCATGCACGGCACCGAAACGGTCGAGCATGCTCCATAGACCTCGTTGCTGTAGCGCAAGCGCTTAATCAGCAAACGCAGGCGATGGTGATCGCCATGTGGTTCGGCCAGGGCTGCCTGCAATTGCCGCCGTTGTTGCTGCAAATAGCGGCGGATGCGTTTCTTGCTGACCCATCGAGGAGTCTGTCGCGTGCCGTGGCGAAGCGCCCAGAGGCTGTCATCCAGCAAGGCCAGCAGCGCTGCCAACGCCGTAGCCTGGCGCAGTTCGGCGTAGGCACCGCGCAACGCCGAACTGCGCACGGCGCACGCCTGGGTCAAGCCGGCAGCCTGCAAATGCGCGCACAACACCTCAAGATCACGCCAGGGCGTGGTAAGCCGGCCCAGATCAGCGGCGGCGATATACAACGGCGCGATGCAAGCCTGTTTGCGCAGTGGCCGCAACACACTGCGCAAGCGCCGTAACTGAATGCGCAAATCATGCAGCGTTTCATCATCCGTTTGCGCCTGCAAACGCGCCTGCACCTGCCAGAGGCCCACCTGACAACGCAGCAACCGAGCGACCAGCGAATCTAGCAAGCTCATATCAATTCCTAATGAACGCAACGTTGCACGCAACAAGACCGAACAGGGCGCTTAAGCAACGTCTTGGCATTCCTCATCTAATCCATCGTTTAACATAATATAGATTATGCGAATTCAGATAGCGCCGACCCAAAACCTGCATTAGGCTGCATGCGTGTCGTTACGCAAAGTTCGCAGCAACTGCTGACGTATTGACCTGCCGGAAACTTCAATGACAGCCAAACCATCGGTCGCCAAGCGCTTTCAGCAATTTTGGGCCTGCACGGATCTCGGCTTGATTCACCATCGCCGTGAACGGCGCATGCGCATCTTGGCCAGCCTGGTCATGCTGAGCATGGGGGTTATCTGGGCGGTGTTCTTTGCGCTGCGTGGCGCCTGGGCCATGGTCGGCATGGATATGGTGCTGATTCTATCAGGGCTTAGTGTCTTTACCTTGACCTGGCGCCAGCATGTGCGCAGTGCCAATCTCGTGCTGTTTGGCGTATTGCTGGTCATTATCACGGGCATGGCGGCCATCCTGGATGTGCCAAACGCCGCGGCACCGCGGGCTACCCATCTTTATCTGTTGCCGCTGGGTGTGGCGGCGCTGATGGCGTTTCGCGATGAAGACCTGGGCTTGCGCTATGGCGTGACCGCGCTTTGTTTGCTGATCTTTATCGTCCTGGCCGCCACATCCTGGACACCATTGCCCGGTTACAACCTGCCCGATGATGTGCGCAAGCCCGGCACCTGGGTGCAGGTATGCGCGGCAATGCTGATGCTCTTTGCGTTGCTGCATGTTTTGCAAAGCGATGCGGCCGAGCGCTCCGAACTGGAAAGCGAATTGCAAAAGGCCCTGGCATGCGATCAGTTCGAGCTGTACTACCAGCCCCAGGTTGATAGCAGCGGCACGGTGATTGGCGCGGAGGCCCTGTTGCGCTGGCAGCATCCTGAGCGCGGGCTGGTCTCCCCCGCCGAGTTTATCGAGCTCGCCGAACAAACCGGGCTGATCATTCCCATCGGTCATTGGGTGCTGCAAACCGCCTGTGCGCAGCTACAGGCCTGGGCGGCAATTCCATCGCAGCAAGCGCTGTGCCTGGCGGTCAACATCAGCCCAAAGCAGTTTTGCCAAAGCGGATTTGTCGCCGAGGTGCTGACGTTGATCAAGCACTACGGGATCGATGCCCGCCGTTTGCAGCTAGAGCTAACCGAGACCATGGTGGTTGATGATATGGAGGATTTGACGCAGAAAATGTCGCTATTGGTCGAGCACGGCGTGACTTTCGCGCTGGATGATTTCGGCACCGGCTATTCGTCCCTCAGTCACCTCAAGCGCCTGCCCTTGAGCAAGCTGAAGATTGACCAGTCGTTTGTTCTCGATGCCCTGACCGATGCCAGCAGCGAAACCATCATCCGCACGGTCATCGCCCTGGGCCAGAGCATGGGTTTGAGCGTGATTGCCGAAGGCGTGGAAACCCAGGCACAACATCAATTGCTGCTAAACAGCGGCTGTCTGCAATTTCAGGGCTATCTGCTCAGTCGGCCGCTGCCACAGGAGGCGTTCAGCGCCTTTATTCAGGCCCATAATGGCGCCGCTGTCAGGCCTGCGTGAAGCGCTGCAACTGCATTTCCTGCAGGCGGCTGAGGGTGCGGCGGAAGGCGAAGGACAGGTAGCCTTCGGTGTACAGCTCAGTCAGCGCCACCTGGGCCTCCAGGTACAGCGGCACACGGCGGTCGTAGCATTCATCGACCAGGGCGATAAAGCGCCGCACGCTGTCATCATGCACCGATAAAGTGGGCAGCTCGCGCTCGCCAGCGCGCACCTGGGTGACGCCATCTTCGGTGCCGCGGGCAATCCGGCCGGGGCGCTGGCGGGCGCTCAGGCACGGCACGTCGCTGAGAAACACCGCGCTGAAGCGGTCGCACAAATCGATAAAATCCAGGGCCGCCAAGGGCACTTCACACAACTCGGGGTAACGGCACCAGAGCAGTTGTGCGCTGCGTTGCACCACCTGGATCGCCCGGTGGCCCAGCTCAATCGGTGCCGTGCTGCACACCTGGCCCTCACTCAAGCGCTGGAACTCCGCGGCCAGGGCACTGCTGCCCTGCTCCTTGAGCCAATAACGTGGCTGGGCACGACCTGGGTGCAGGCGGTGGTCCTGCCCGCCATCGACGCCAACCACCTGCATCTGCTGCTCGATGGCGGCAATCGCCGGGAGAAACCGCTCGCGGTTGAAACCATCGGCGTACAGTTGCTGCGGCGGCTGGTTGGAGGTACACACCAGCAGCACGCGTTCCTCAAACATCACCTGCAGCAGATTGCCGAGGATGATCGCATCACCGATGTCATTGACGAACAGCTCGTCAAAACACAGCACCCGCACCTCGGCCGCCAGCTCACGGGCCAGGGCGCGCAGCGGTTCGGGCGTGCCGGTGAGCTGGAACAGGCGCATATGCACCCAGCGCATAAAGTGATGGAAATGCTGGCGCCGCGCCGGCACCCGCAGGCCTTGGTAAAAACGGTCCATCAGCCAGGTCTTGCCCCGCCCCACCGGCCCCCACAGGTACACGCCACGCGCCGGGGTATCGGCGCCTGGGTTATGCAGGGTGTCGAAGCAAGCCTGCAGGCACTCGGCGGCCTGCTGCTGGGCCGCATCGGCGCTAAAGCCCTGCTCGGCAATGGCCTGCTGGTAAGCGGCCAGGGGTGAGGCGGCGATCATGCAGATAAGCTCTTGGGCGAGAAGGCGCGCATTGTACGACCTGGCGCCGCCGCTGTGGCCTGCACCGCCGACAAAGTGCCAGGCCGGCGATAGCGCTTATTGCCCAGGGGGGCCGCTGTCTGCCGGGGTTTGCAGCTGGGCACTGTCCCAGCCGCCACCGAGGGCGGCAATCAGTTGCACGCTGGCAGTCAGGCGGGTGCCCAGCAGGCTGAGGGCGCTGCGCTGATTGCTGAGGGCGCTGGTTTGTACGCTGACCACGCTGTTGTAGTCGACGATCCCGGCCCGGTACTGGTTTTCCAGGGCGCGCAGCGACTCCACGGCGGCATCCACGGCCTGTTGCTGGGCCTCGGCTTCCTGCTCCAGCACGCGCAATTGCACCAGGTAGTCCTCCACTTCGCGGAAGCTGTCGAGCACCGTCTGCCGGTAGGTGGCCACGGTTTGTTGGTGGCTGGCGCTGGCGCTGTCGACCTGGGCCCGGCGGGCGCCGCCGTCGAACAGAGTCAGGGCCAGTTGCGGGCCAATCGACCAGACCCGGTTGGGCAGGCTGACCCAGTCATCGAAGCTGCCGCCGTTGTAGCCGCCGCTGGCACTCAGGCTGAGGTCCGGATACCAGGCGGCCTCGGCCACGCCGATCTGGGCATTGGCGGCGATCATCTTGCGCTCGGCACTGGCGATGTCGGGGCGCCGCTCCAGCAGTTGCGAGGGCAACGCCAGCGGCACCGCAGGCAGCGCCGGCACACTGTCGCGCACGGCAATGCTCAGCTCGCTGGGCGCCACGCCGATCAACACGGCGATGGCATGTTCGCGCTGGGCGCGCTGCCACTCCAGGTCGATGGCCTGGGCGCGGGTGCTGTGCAATTGGGTGCGCGCCTGGCTGACATCGGATTTGGGCACGATGCCGGCCTGGTACTGGTTTTCCGTCAACTGCAGCGAGCGCGCATAGGCGGCCACGCTGGCGTTGAGCAGACGCGCCTGTTCATCTAGCACACGCAGTTGCAGGTAACTCTGGGCCAGTTCTGATTGCAGGCTCAGGCGCATGGCGGCCAGATCGGCGGCGCTGGCCTCGAAGCTGGCGTTGCTCGACTCCAGGCCGCGGCGCAGTTTGCCCCACACATCCAACTCCCAGGCCGCATTCAGGCTGAGGTCGTAGCTCTTGGAGATTTGCGCGGCGTTGGCACCACTGACGCTGACGCCATCGCTGGTGCTCAGGGTGCTGCTACCACCGCCCTGCCCCGAGCGCTTGACCCCGGCCCCGGCCGACAAGGTCGGATAAAACGCCGCCCGAGCGCTGCCGAGCACCGCACGGGCCTGGCGATACTGCGCCTCGGCGGCCGCCAGGTTCTGGTTGGAGACGTTCAACCGGCCGATCAACTGATTCAGCTCGGCGTCGCCATACAGCTGCCACCAGGCATCGCCCAGTTGCTGATCGCTTGGCGCGGCGGTCTTCCAGCCGGTGGCCTCCTTGAACTGCGCCGCAGCGGCCGTGCTCGGGCGCTCATAATCGGGGCCGACGGCGCAGGCACCGAGCAGCAGGACGGCGCTGAGCAGGCTCAGGCGGCCAAGAGACAGGCAAGTCATTGCAGGCATTCCATGTTTTTGTAGAGCCAGCTTACTGGCGATCGAGGGTGGGCACGCGCATCGCCAGCAAGCTGGCTCCTACAGGCTAGGAGCGCAATCCGGACATGGGGGTTGGGTGGCAGCGTCATGCTCGGCACTTCATGGTTATCCCTGTCCCAGCGGCAAAGGTTTGGCGCGGCCATGCCAGCGGCGCAGCGCCCAGTGACGCAGGCGGTCGAGGTACAGATAGACCACAGGCGTGGTGTAGAGGGTCAGCAGTTGGCTGCCGATCAGCCCACCGACGATGGTAATGCCCAAAGGCCGGCGCAGTTCGGCATCGCCACCAACCCCAAACAGCAGCGGCAAGGCGCCGAGCAAGGCCGCCAGGCTGGTCATCATGATCGGCCTAAAACGCATGATGCAGGCCTGCAGAATCGCCTCGCGCGGACGCATGCCGAGGTTGCGCTCGGCCTCCAGGGCGAAGTCGATCATCAGAATGGCGTTCTTCTTGACGATGCCAATCAGCAAAATAATGCCGATCAAGGCGATCAACGACAGCTCGGTGCGGCACAGCAGCAAGGCCAGCAAGGCCCCAACCCCGGCCGAGGGCAAGGTCGAGATGATCGTCAGCGGATGTACATAGCTCTCGTAGAGGATGCCGAGGACGATATACACCGCCAGCAGGGCCGCCAGAATCATCAACGGCATGTCGCTCTCGGTGGATTGGGCCGCGCCGGCATTGCCGGGGAAGCTGGTTTGCACCGCCATGGGCAGGTGCAACGGCTGCAGAGCGGCGAGAATGCTGGCCTGGGCGGTGGCCAGGGGTACATCCGGGGCCAGATTGAAGCTAAAGGTGGTGGCGGCGAACTGGCCCTCGTGGTTGATCGTCAGTGGCGCGTTGCTCGGCTCGACGCGGGCGAACACCGACAGCGGCACCCGCGTCCCATCGGCGCCGATCACATACACCTGCTTGAGAATCTCCGGGCCGCTCTGGTACGCCTGGCCCACCTCCATCACCACCCGGTACTGATTGAGCGGGTTGTAGATGGTCGACACCTGGCGCTGGCCGAAGGAGTTGTTCAGCACCGCACTGATCATCTCGATATCCACGCCATAGCGGGCGGCCGTCTCGCGGTCGATCACCAGGCGGCTTTGCAGGCCTTTGTTCTGCTCATCGCCGTTGACGTCCTTGATTTGCGGCAACTGGCGCAGCGCCGCCTCGACCCGTGGCGTGGCGGCGCGCAACTGGTCGAGGTCGTCGCTCTTCAGGCTGAACTGGTACTGGGCATTGCTGTCGCGCCCGCCCAGGCGCAGGTCCTGGCCTGGGTTGAGGTACAGGTTGGCGCCCGGCACCTGGGCCAGGGCCTTGCGCAGGCGGGTCATGACCACGGTCATCGACTCGCGCTCAGCAATCGGCTTGAGGGTGATAAAGAAGAATCCGCTGTTGGCCCCCGGCCCCCGGCCCCCACCACTGAAACCGGCGACGTTGGCCACCGCCGGGTCGGCGCCGAGGATCTGGCGGAACTGGCCGAGCTTTTCCTGCAGGGCCTGGAAGGAGATGCTCTGATCGGCCACCGCCATGCCGCGCAGGCGGCCGCTGTCCTGCTGGGGGAATAGGGTCTTGGGCACGATGGCGAACAGGTAGACATTCAGGGCGATGGTCGCCAGCAGAATCACCATCATCAGCCGCGAATGGTTCAGCGCCCACTCCAGACTGGCCCGGTAGTGCTGCAAAAAGCTTGCGTACAGGCGCTGACTGCGGCTCTCAAGCTTCTCCTCGGGCGCAGCCGGACGCTGGCGCAGCAGCTTGGCGCAGAGCATCGGCGTCAGGGTCAGGGATACCAGCAGGGAGATCAGCACCGCCGCCGACAGCGTCACGGCGAACTCGCGGAACAGGCGGCCGGGAATCCCGCCCAGCAGCAGCAAGGGAATAAATACCGCCACCAGCGACAGGCTCATCGACAGCACGGTAAAGCCCACCTCGCGGGCGCCCTTGAGGGCGGCTGGCAAGGGTGCCTCACCAGCCTCGATGCGCCGGGCGATGTTCTCCAACATGACGATGGCGTCGTCGACGACAAAGCCGGTGGCAATGATCAGCGCCATCAACGACAGGTTGTTGAGGCTGAAATTGCACAGGTACATGACCACGAAGGTGCCGATCAGCGACACCGGCACGGCCACGCTGGGGATCAGGGTGGCTCGGGCATTACGCAAGAACAGGAACACCACCAGAATCACCAGGGCCACCGAGATCATCAGGGTGAACTCGGCCTCGTGTAGCGAGGCGCGGATGTTCGGGCTGCGATCGTCCATCACCCGGATCGCCGCACGCGTGCCGAGGGTTTCGCGCAGCTCCGGCAACAGGGCGTGAATGGCGTCGGTGGCTTCGATGATATTGGCCGCCGGCTGGCGGGTAATCACCAGCACCACAGCCGGCTGATTGCCGGAGAAGCCGGCGTTGCGCACGTTCTCCACCGAGTCGGTAACGTCGGCCACATCGCCGAGGCGCACCACCTGGCCGCTGCTGTGGCGAACGATCAGCGGGATAAATTCAGCCGCCGTGCGCAGCTGATCGTTGCCATCCACCTGCCAGTGCTGGCCGCCCTGCTCCACCGCCCCTTTTGGCCCTTCGCTGTTGGCCGCACTGATGGCGCTGCGCACCTCGTCGAGGGCCAGGCCGTAGTGATTCAGCGCATCCGGATTAAGATCGACGCGTACCGCTGGCAGCGAACTACCGGCCACGCTGACCTGGCCGATGCCGTTGACCTGGGCAATCTTCTGCGCCAATACGGTCGAGGCCAGGTCATACAACTCGCCACGGCTGAGGGTCTCGGAGGTCAGGGCCAGAACCATGATCGGCATATCGGCCGGGTTGGCCTTGCGGTAGCTGGGGTTGCTTGGCATGCCAGTGGGCAGCAGGGTCATGGCCGCGTTGATGGCCGCCTGCACCTCGCGGGCGGCGCCGTCGATGTCGCGCTCCAGGTCAAACTGCAAGACCACCTGGGTGCTGCCCAGACTGCTCGACGAGGTCATCTCGACGATCCCGGCAATTCGCCCGAGCGCCCGTTCCAGCGGTGTGGCCACCGAACTGGCCATGGTCTCAGGGCTGGCGCCGGGCATGCTGGCGCTGACCACGATATAGGGGAAGTCGACCTGCGGCAGTGGCGCCACCGGCAGCAGGCTGAACGACAAGCCACCGGCCAGCAGCAGGGCCAGGGTCAGCAATAAGGTCGCGACCGGGCGACGGATAAAGGCGGCGGAGAAGTTCATCGGCCGCGCCCCAGTCGACCGTAGCCCGGATAGCACCCGGGAGTTTTCACGCGGGGGCTGAGATTGCTCCGGATTGCATTCGGGCTACATGTGGCGATGATCATGCCGACACCTGCGCCGCACGCGGGCCGCTGACGCGCTGGGCCAGGCGGTCGAAGGCCAGGTAGATCACCGGCGTGGTAAACAACGTCAGCACCTGGCTAAGCAGCAAGCCGCCGACCAGGGTGATGCCCAGGGGCTGGCGCAACTCGGCGCCGGAGCCGGAGGCAAACATCAGCGGCAAAGCGCCGAGCAACGCCGCCAGGGTGGTCATCAGAATCGGCCGGAAGCGTTGCAGGCACGCCTGATAAATCGCCTCTTCAGCGCTTTTACCGCCCTGGCGCTGGGCTTCGAGGGCGAAGTCGATGATCAGGATGGCGTTCTTCTTGACGATGCCGATCAGCAGAATGATGCCGATCACCGCCACCATGCCCAGCTCTTGCCCCGCCAGCATCAAGGCCAGCAAGGCGCCGACCCCGGCCGAGGGCAAGGTCGAAAGGATGGTGATCGGGTGGATAAAGCTCTCGTAGAGGATGCCCAGGACGATGTACATGGTCACGATCGCCGCCAGGATCAGCAGCAAGGTGTTGCTCAGCGATGCCTCGAAGGCCAGGGCTGCGCCGCGAAAGCGTGACTGCATGCTCGGTGGCAACTGCAGCTCATCCTGCACCGCGCGGGTAGCACTGACCGCTTCACTCAACGAGGTGTCCGGCGCCAGGTTGAACGACAAGGTGGCAGCCGGAAACTGGTCGCTGTGGTTGATCGCCAGCAGGGTCGCGCGTTGTTCGACCTTGGCCAGGGTCGACAGGCGCACCTGACTGCCGTCCGTGCTCGGCACATACAGCTGCTCCAGCGACTGCGGGCCAAGCTGAAACGGCGCTGCCACTTCCAGCACCACCCGGTACTGGCTGGACTGGGTAAAGATGGTCGAGATCAGCCGTTGGCCGAAGGCGTTGTACAGCGCGCTGTCGATGCTCGCCAGGCTCACACCGAGGCGCGCGGCCTGGTCGCGGTCGATCTGCAGGTAGGCTTGCAGGCCCTGGTCCTGCAGGTCACTGGCCACATCGGCAAGCTCGGGCAACTGCTGCAGGCGCTCCAACAGTTTTGGCGCCCAGACGCGCAAGGTGTCCATGTCCGGGTCTTGCAGGCTGAGCTGGTACTGGGTGCGGGTGATCCGGTCTTCCAGGCTGAGGTCCTGTACGGCCTGCAAGTACAGGCGACTGCCGGGCAACTGGGCGACTTGCGGCTGCAGGCGACGGATCACCTCCTGGGCCGAAACATCGCGTTCTTTATGGGGCTTGAGGTTGATCAGCAGCCGCCCGGTGTTGAGCGTCGGGTTGCTGCCATCCACGCCAATAAACGACGACAAGCTGGCCACCGCTGGATCGCGCAGCACCAGGTCGGCCAGTTGCTGCTGACGCTCGGCCATGGCGGTGAAGGAGATCGATTGCGGGCCCTCGCTGATGCCCTGAATCACCCCGGTGTCCTGCTCGGGGAACAAGCCCTTGGGCATCAGCATGTACAGCAACACGGTGAGGGCCAGGGTGGCCACGGCCACCCACAAGGTCAGGGTCTGATGGCGCAATACCACCTGCAGAGCACCGGCATAGCGGGCGATCATGGCGTCGATAAACTGCCCGGCGCGGCGGGCAAACCGGCCCTGCTCGATTTGCGGTTGATGGCGCAGCAGCTTGGCGCAAAGCATCGGCGTCAGGGTCAGGGACACCACCGCGGAAATCAGGATGGCCACCGCCAGGGTGATGGCGAATTCGCGGAACAGCCGCCCCGCGACATCGCTCATAAACAGCAATGGAATCAGCACGGCGATCAGCGAGAAGGTCAGGGAAATGATGGTAAAGCCGATCTGCCGCGAGCCTTTCAGGGCAGCGGTCAGTGGCGAGTCACCCTCCTCCAGGTAACGGGCGATGTTTTCCAGCATGACGATGGCGTCATCGACCACAAAGCCGGTGGCAATGGTTAGCGCCATCAGGGTCAGGTTGTTGATCGAGAAGCCGGCCAGGTACATCACCCCGAAGGTGCCGATCAGCGATAACGGCACCGCCAGGCTGGGGATCAGGGTGGCGCGCAGATTGCGCAGGAACAGGAAGGTGACCATCACCACCAGGGCAATCGACAGCATCAGCTCGAACTTCACATCGCCAATGGCGCTGCTGATGCTGGTGGTGCGGTCGGTCAGGACCTGCACTTGCAGGTTGCCCGGCAGGCTTTCCTGCAACTGCGGCAGCAAGGCGTTGATGCGTTCAACCACGGCCAGCACGTTGGCGCCCGGCTGGCGCTGGATATTGAGGATCACCGCGGGCGTGCGGTTGGCCCAGGCGGCCAGGCGCACGTTCTCGGCATCGTTATCGACGCTGGCGACATCCTGCACCCGCACCGGCGCGCCGTTGAGGTAGGCGATGATCAGTTGGCGATAGTCTTCGGGGCTTTCCAGCTGGTCATTGGCGTCCAGGCTGGAGGCGCGATTGGGGCCGTCGAAGCTGCCCTTGGGGCCGTTCAGGTTGTTGCGCGTCACCGCGCTGCGCAGGTCTTCCAGGCTCAGGTTGTGGGCCGCCAGGGCCACCGGATTGGCACGAATACGCACGGCCGGGCGCTGGCCGCCGCCAATGCTGACCAGACCGACACCGGAGATCTGCGAGATTTTCTGTGCCATGCGCGTGTCGACCAGATCCTGAATCTTCGCCAACGGCAGGCTGTCAGAGAGAATCGCCAGGCTCATGATCGGTGCATCGGCGGGGTTAACCTTGCTGAACACCGGCGGCGTCGGCAGGTCTTTGGGCAACAGGCTGGAGGCGACGTTGATCGCCGCCTGCACATCCTGCTCGGCCACGTCGAGGTCGGTGGCCAGGCTAAAGCGCAGGGTCAGCAACGAGGCGCCGCCGGAGCTGCTGGAACTCATTTCGGTAAGGCCGGCTATCTGGCCGAACTGGCTTTCCAGCGGTGCAGTCACCGATGAGGTAATGATTTCCGGGCTGGCGCCGGGGTACAGAGTGACCACTTGAATGGTCGGGTAATCGACTTCCGGCAGGGCCGCCACCGGCAATACCCGATAAGCGATCAGGCCCGACAGCAGGATGGCGATCATCAACAGCGTGGTGGCAACCGGGCGCAGCACAAACAGGCGTGACGGGTTCATGCCCCCGCTCCGCCGGCGTTTTTAGTCACTACAGGTTTGGCTTCCGGCTTGTCGGCGGCCGGACTGCCGGCCACCTTGACCTGCATGCCATCGCGCAAGCGGTCGACGCCTTCGGTCACGACCCGTTCACCGGCCTCAAGCCCCGTGAGCACCTGCAGACGCTCCTCGGCCGTTACCCCGAGGGTCACGGTGCGCATGCTCACCCGATTGTCAGCATCCAACACATACACAAACACGCCCTGACTGCCGCGCTGCACGGCGTTGGCGGGGATCACCAGCACCTGTGACAAGGTCTGGGCCAGCAGGCGCACATTGACGAACTGGTTGGGAAACAGCGCTTCGTCGCGGTTGTCGAAGCGCGCCTTGAGCTTGAGGGTGCCGGTGGTGATGTCGATCTGGTTGTCGATGCTGGCCAGGGCGCCGCTTGCCAGCGCCAACTGCTGGTTACGGTCGAAGGCCTCGACCGGCAGCGGCTTGCCCGTGGCCAACTGTTGGCGAATCAGCGGTAGTTGCGGCTCCGGCAGGCTGAACACCACGTTGATCGGCTGCACCTGGGTAATCACCACCAGGCCAGTGGTGTCACCAGCACTGATCTGGTTGCCGACATCGACCTGACGCAAGCCCAGGCGACCGCCAATGGGCGCGCGGATCTGACTGAACTGCAGGTTGAGCTTGGCCTGATCGACACTGGCCTGGTTGGCTTTCAGGGTGCCGCGGTACTGGTTGACCAGCGCTTGTTGGGTGTCCAGGGTCTGCCGGGCAATGGAGTCCTGGGCCAGCAAGTCCTGGTAGCGCTGCAGGTCAATCTCGGCATTGCGCAGTTGCGCCTGGTTCTGCTGCAGGGTGCCTTCGGCCTCGTCGAGGGCGGCGCGGTAGCTGCGCGGGTCGATCACTGCCAGCAGATCGCCGGCCTTGACCCGCTGACCTTCCTCGAACAGCACCTTGACCAGCTCGCCGTCGATGCGGCTGCGCACCACCACGGTATTGAAGGCCGTGACAGTGCCCAGGGCGTTGTAATGCACCGGCAGATCAACGCGCTCGACGGCGCTGGCGCTGACCAGAAAGTCTTCGCTGACCGGCCCCCGCCGGCCGCCCTCGGGGCGCTCCGGGCCGCTGGGCTTGGCCAATTGCTGAACCAGCAGCACCAGCGCCAGCAAGACGGCAGCACTGATCAACCAGGGACGCAGGGTGATAAACAGCGAAGATTTCGAAGAACTAGCAGACATGATCGTCACAGCCGGGAAATGTGGGCTGAACGATAAGCACTCCCAGGCCCGGAGCAAAGCCTCTTTACCGGCTTTTTACCTTACCGGAGATTTCCAGCGCGGCGAATGGCTTGGGTGGCAGTGAGAACGCACGTCGTAGGATGGGTTAATCAGTGGTCAGTGGTTAGTGGGAAGTGGGAAGTGGGAAGTGGGGCGTGGATTTGGATCTTGCCGCAGTCCGGCAAGTGCTCCACCAGTTGCCAGCCCAGCAGTTGCGCCGGGGTGTAGTAGCCGCCGGCGGGTTTCTCGGCCAGTAGGGCCTGTACCACGTGCAAGGCGCTATGCACGGTCAGGGCGTAGCCATTGCTGGTGTGCAGTTGGCCAACCTTGACCGCGCCCGCCGCGTTGCGCACCTCGCCCCAGACCTGGGTGTGCAGGCTGGCCCGCTGCTCGGCGGTCGGCCCCTTGACCCGGCGCTCGACCAGCGCCACCAACGCCCGTTGCAACCAGGCGGCGCCGAGCAGCGGGCGTAGCCAGTCGAGGCCACGCAGCACGCGGATCATCGGCTTGGGTGCCGGCACGAAGACGCTGATGTTGGCGATCCCGGTGCTGTAAGCCGCCGTCACCACATCGCCCCAGGGAATGCTCATGGCCCACTGCGGCCCGTCGGCGAAGTCGCACTCACGCATCTGGTAGGCATTGGGCACGCTGCGCAACTGGCCGGCCTCGCGCACCTTGCCGCCCTCGGCGAGGTTTTCGATCAGGGTCTTGCAGGTGCCGGGGCTAAGGCCGCTGGCGGTGGCAAAACCCAGGTGCAATTGCACGGCGTCAGGCATGGCGGCATGCAGGGCCATGGCCAGGCAGTCGGTGGGCACCACATCAAAACCCACGCCAGGGCAAATCACGATGCCCTCGCGACAGGCCGCCTGGTGCTGGCTGTGGGCATGCTCAAAGACCCGGTACTCGCCGGTGATGTCCAGGTAATGGGCGCCGGCATTCAGGCAGGCGGCAATCATCGGTCTGGCGGTGGCGGAAAACGGCCCAGCGCAATTGAGCACCAGTTGCACATCGCTCAGGGCTGCGGCCGTGGCATGGGGATCGGTCAGATCAAACTGGCGCACCGGCAGCCCGGTTTCGGCGCCAATGCGATGAATATCCAGGCTGCGCCCAGCCACAATCGGCTGTAACCCCAAGCGTTTGGCCTGCAGGGCAATCAGGCGGCCGGTGTAACCGTTGGCGCCATAAATAAGCCAATGTTTCATGCTCAGAACTCCCTATGCAGGCGGTTGAAAACGCCGCGCTCGCCGCCGGCTATTGCCAGCTCCGCACAGGAACGCGGAGCTGGGGATGACGCGCGGCGCTACTTCAGTACAGCCGTGGCGGCGGCATAGTCCGGCTCGTCGCCAATCTCGCTCACCAGCTCGCTGTGCAGCACCTTGTCGTGCTCATCGAGGACGATCACCGCCCGCGCCGCCAGGCCAGTCAGCGGACCGTTGGCGATGGCCACACCATAATCCTTGAGGAAGTTGTGGCCGCGCAGGGTCGACAGGTTGACCACGTTGCTCAGGCCTTCGGCACCACAAAAACGCGCCTGGGCAAACGGCAAATCGGCAGAAATACACAGCACCAGGGTGTTGTCCAGGCTGCTGGCATCGGCATTGAACGTGCGCACCGAGGCGGCGCAGGTGGGCGTGTCGACACTCGGGAAGATGTTCAGCACTTTGCGCTGACCGGCGAACTTGGCCAGGGTCACATCGCTCAGATCGCTGGCCACCAGGCTAAAGGGTTTGGCCGTCTCGCCAGCTTGAGGAAAGTGGCCGTCCACCTTAAGCGGGTTGCCGTGCAGGGTAACTTGAGTCATGGGCGTTCCTTATTTTGACGGTTGCGGGAGTCAGCACGTTATAAATCAATAAACCCCGGTTGGTGGGGCTTAATCCGTGAGCAGTTATTTCCATCGGTACATGGCTTAGGCACGGGCCTTGGCCGGCACCGGCGAATGGGCGTGCAACAGCAGGTATTGGATAATCGACCCCACCGCCACGGCGCCGATCTCCTGGTAACCCAGGCGCCGGTAAAACGCCAGGTACTGAGGATTGCCGGTATCCAGCACCACCCCTTGGGAGCTGTCATCCTCGGCGCACCAGGCATGCACGGCCTGGAGCAACTGTGCGCCAAGGTGCTGGCCCTGGAACTCCGGGTGTATGCCCAGCAACGGCAGGCGATGGAAAGGCCCCGGCGGCAGGCCGGTCTGCACGGCGGCGTGATAGTCGAGATAGCGACGGGTACAGCGCAAGCCGATGCCCAGCAGCATGCGCAGTTGCCAGCTCCAGCTTTCGCCAAGGCCCAGGCAGCGCTGCGGCGGGGCGATCAGGGCGATGCCCAGCAGGCGCTCGTTGATCAGTACGCCGATGGCTGGCAGCTCTTCGGCAAAATGCTGATTGACCAACTCACGCACCGTGGCCCGCACTCGCGAATCGAAACCGCTGCGCGTCGCCTCCAGCAAGTAGGCAAACGTCGGTTCATGGCGATAGGCGTGGTAGAGCAGCGAGCAGGCCTCGCGCTGGTAGCCAGCATCGAGCATGCGCACTTCGGCAGACGTAGCGGACATCTTCGCGACCTCCTCGACAAATTCTCGTGGCTGACGAGCCTGGCAAGCCTTTGTGCCACGTTAGCAGCCGACCTTGGCCGTCGCCAGGCGGCTGTCCGCCCGACGCTTGCCTCCTCAGACTGCTAAGATCGCCAACCCCGCCCCGTAAGCCCAGGACTGCTCCACCCATGAAGATTGTTTCGTTCAATATCAACGGCCTGCGCGCCCGTCCCCATCAGTTGGCCGCGCTGATCGACAAGCACCAGCCGGATGTCATCGGCCTGCAGGAAACCAAGGTTGCCGACGAGCAGTTCCCCTTTGCCGACATCCAAGCCCTGGGTTATCAGGTGCATTACCACGGCCAGAAGGGCCATTACGGCGTCGCCCTGCTCTCGCGCCAGGCGCCGCTGAGCCTGCACAAGGGCTTTGCCGGCGATGATCAAGAGGCCCAGCGACGGTTTATCTGGGGCACCTTTGCCGATGCGCACGGCCAGCCGATCACCATCATGAACGGCTACTTCCCCCAGGGCGAAAGCCGTGACCATCCGACCAAGTTCCCGGCCAAGGCCAAGTTCTACGCCGACTTGCAACAACTGCTGGAAAGCCAGTTCCAGCCAAGCCAGCCGCTGATCGTGATGGGCGACATCAATATCTCGCCCGAGGACTGCGATATTGGCATCGGCGCCGACAACGCCAAGCGCTGGCTGCGCACCGGCAAGTGCAGCTTCCTGCCGGAAGAACGCGAGTGGCTGCAGCGCCTCAAGGATTGGGGCCTGCACGACAGCTTCCGGCAGCTGCACCCCGAGGTGAATGACCGCTTCAGCTGGTTCGACTACCGCAGTCGCGGCTTCGAGGACGAGCCCAAACGCGGCCTGCGCATCGACGTGATCCTCGCCAGCCACGCCCTGCAGCCGCGGCTCAAGGCCGCCGGAGTGGATTACGACCTGCGCGGCATGGACAAACCCTCCGACCATGCGCCGATCTGGCTGGAGTTGAGCCAATAGGCGCCTGTCATTTTTCGGCAACCTTCCTGACTTATTCTGCGCGGCACTTACTCCCGCCATAGAAGGTGCATGCCCGCATGCTGCGCAATTCCCTCGCCACCGACCGCGACACCTGGAGCCGCACCTGCGGCCTGCTGATTCTCGGGTTTGTCTGCTATGCCCTGCCCTGGCACGTAGTTGCGGCGCTGCCGGTGCCGGCAGATAACACCCCGGCCCTGCAGATTCAGGGGTCCAACACCATCGGCGCCAAGCTCGGTCCGGCCCTGATCAAGGGCTTGCTGGTGCAGGAAGGCTTCAGCGATGTACGCATCGAAGGCAATGGCCAAGCCAACGAGCAACAGGTGCTCGGTCGCAATGCCCGTGGCCAGCAGGTGCGTATCGACGTGGCCGCCCATGGTTCGAGCACCGGCTTTGTGGCCCTGAAAGAAGGCCGGGCGGCCCTGGCCGCCTCGTCCCGGCCGATCAAGTCGAGCGAAGCCCAAAGCCTGGCCGCCCTGGGCGACTTCAGCAGCCCGGCGGCCGAACAGGTGATCGCCATCGATGGCCTGGCGGTGATCCTGCACCCGCAAAACCCCCTGAATGCCCTGAGCAGCGTGCAACTGGCCCAGGTCTTTGCCGGCGAAGTGAAAACCTGGGAAGCCCTGGGTGGGCGCGGCGGGCCGATTCATCTATACGCCCGCGATGACAACTCCGGTACCTACGACACCTTCAAGGAACTGGTGCTGACCAGCCACGGCAAAAGCCTGGCCCCTGGTAGCCAGCGTTTCGAGTCCAGCGAGCAGTTGTCCGATGCGGTCAGCCAGGACCCGCAGGGCATCGGCTTTATTGGTCTGCCCTATATTCGCCAGGCCAAGGCACTGGCGATTGCCGATGGTGAGTCGCAGCCGATGTTGCCCTCCACCACCCTGATCGCCACCGAAGACTACCCCCTGTCGCGCCGCCTGTTTCTGTACAACGCCCCGCAAGAGTCCAATCCCTGGGCCCAGGCCCTGGTGAAATTTGCCCACAGCAGCGCGGGCCAGGCGATCGTCGAAAAAACCGGCTTTATCGCCCAGACCGTAGAAGCCGTGCAGGTAAAACCCAGCCCGAGCATGCCCGCGCAATACCAGCAACTGGCCAATCAGGCCCGCCGCCTGACCATCAACTTCCGCTTCCAGGCGGGCAGTGCCAACCTCGACAACAAGGCTCTGCGCGATGTCGAGCGCTTGCTGGAGTACCTGCGCAGCCAGGACAAACTCAGCCATAAGGCGGTACTGGTGGGCTTTGGCGACCCCAAGAGCGACCCGCAGCGGGCGCAGTTGCTGTCCAAGCTGCGGGCCATGGCCGTGCGCCGGGAGCTGGGCAAGTCACAGGTGCTGTTTGAGGAGGTTATCGGCCTCGGCGCCGAACTGCCGGTAGCCAGCAACAATGCCGACGATGGCCGAATCAAGAACCGCCGGGTTGAGGTTTGGGTTTACTGATCTGGATGTGGCTAGCGCAAAAATCGGCGTTGCGCACAGGTATTGCTGCAATTAACAACGCCGAGTAACTAAGCTAAGCGCACACAGCCCATCTGAGCGTCTGTCATGCGCAATAGCAAACTGCTGTATATGGCCCTGCTACTGGTCCTGTTTAGCGGGCAAAACGCCCAGGCGGAAGTGTTCCGAGTGTTCGGCAGTCACGATGGCTTCCCAAAATACTTCGAACAAAATGGCGAAGCGAAGGGCATTGTGGTGGACATCTGCAAACACTGCTTAAGCCAGATGCAGGTGCCCTACCAGATTCAACTACTGCCATGGAAGCGCGCCTACACCATGGCTGAACGCGGCGAAGGCGGCGTAATAGGCTTGTCGGTCAGTGATGAGCGCCTGCCCCTATTTGATTTTTCCGAGCCAATCTTCACCGAACATATCGTGCTGGTGGTGAAAAAAGGTCGAGAGTTGCCCTACCAGCGCATCACTGACCTGGAAGGCAAGCTGATCGGCACCAACATTGGCACCAGCTATGGCACTGCATATGACGAAGCCGTAGCCAACGGCACCCTGCAAATCGTCGGCTTCAACAACACAGACAGCGCCCTAGGCATGCTGCAGCGTGAACGCATTGATGCGATCCTGCTCGGTTCCAGTGTCGATGTTCGGCGACTCGCCCAAAGTTGGCCAGACTTGCAGCCTGACGCTTTCATTACCCTGCCTGTACCCTTCAAGAGCGACAGCAAGCACATGGGGATTGCCAAAGCATTGAAAATGGGCTGGTTTCTTGAACAGTTCAATCAGTGCATAAAGAAGGGCTACGCCTCAGGTGCCTTTACCCCAATAATCCAGCGATACAGCCACTGAGCGCCGAACTTATCCAGGCTATAACGCCCAAGGCCCGCAATTGCGGGCCTTGGTATGTGCCGCGCTAAGCAAGCTTAACGACGGGTCTTTATCACTTCTTTCGATACGTACTTACCGATCTCGTACTTGCCGATGGCCATGCGATGCACTTCGTCCGGGCCGTCGGCCAGGCGCAGGGTGCGCTGCATGGCGTACATATAGGCCAGCGGGAAATCGTTGGAGACGCCAGCGCCGCCGTGGATCTGGATCGCGCGGTCGATCACCTTGAGCGCCACATTCGGCGCCACCACCTTGATCTGGGCGATTTCACTGGCGGCGACCTTATTGCCCACGGTGTCCATCATAAAAGCGGCATTCAGGGTCAACAGACGCGCCATGTTGATCTCGGTGCGCGAGTCGGCAATCTTGTCGAGATTGCCGCCCAGGCGTGCCAGCGGCTTGCCGAAGGCGGTACGGCTGACGGCGCGCTTGCACATCAACTCCAGGGCACGCTCGGCCATGCCGATGGAACGCATGCAGTGGTGAATCCGGCCTGGGCCAAGGCGGCCCTGGGCGATCTCAAAGCCACGGCCCTCACCCAGCAGCACGTTTTCGTAAGGTACGCGCACGTTGTCGAACAGCACTTCGGCGTGGCCATGGGGCGCATCGTCGTAGCCAAACACCGGCAGCGGACGGACGATTTTCACTCCAGGGGTATCGGTGGGCACCAGAATCATCGAGTGCTGCTGGTGACGCGGCGCGTCCGGGTTGGTCAGGCCCATGAAAATCATGATCTTGCAGCGCGGATCGCAAGCGCCGGAGGTCCACCATTTGCTGCCGTTAATCACCCACTCGTCCCCCTCACGCACCGCGCGGGCTTCCATGTTGGTGGCGTCCGACGAGGCCACACCGGGTTCGGTCATGGCAAAGGCCGAGCGGATCTCGCCGCGCAGCAGCGGTTCCAGCCACTGCTTTTTCTGCCCTTCGTTGGCATAACGCACCAACACTTCCATGTTGCCGGTATCCGGTGCCGAGCAGTTGAACGGCTCAGGGCCCAGCAGCGAGCGGCCCATGATTTCGGCCAGCGGTGCGTACTCCAGGTTGGTCAGACCGAAACCCTGCTCCGAATCCGGCAGAAACAGGTTCCACAGGCCTTCGGCTTTGGCCTTGGCTTTCAGCTCTTCCATGATCGCGGTCGGCTGCCAACGATCACCGCTGGCGACCTGCTGCTCGAACACCGGTTCAGCCGGATAGACGTAGGCATCCATAAACGCAGTGACGCGCTCACGCAGTTCCTGAACCTTGGGGGAGTAGGCGAAATCCATGACGAGGGCACCTTTGCACGGGAGATAAATGGGGCTAGTAAGGATGCTAGAACAGCGATTAAGATTTATCTAACCTATTTTCATCCTGTATTAACATTCATAAGTCATATGTAAATCACTGATAGAACTGCCAGCGGAGCGCCCTCGGCATGAACCTTAATAAAGTCGATCTGAACCTGTTCATCGTCTTCGATGCGATCTACACCGAGGCCAATCTGACCCGCGCCGGGCAGATCGTCGGCATCACCCAGCCGGCGGTGTCCAACGCCCTATCGCGCCTGCGCGAGACCTTCAACGATCCGCTGTTCGTGCGCACCGCCCAGGGCATGGTGCCCACACCGATGGCGCAGAACATCATCGGCCCGGTGCGCAACGCCTTGCAGTTGCTGCGCGTATCGGTGCAGGAAAGCCGCATTTTCAACCCGCTGCAGGCCAACAAGACCTTCCGCATCAGCATGACCGACCTGATCGAGGCGGTGATCCTGCCGCCGCTGTTCCAGCGCCTGCGGCGTCAGGCACCGGCGGTGCAAATCGAGAGCTTTTTGGCCAAACGTCGGGAAACCACCAAGGAACTGGCGGCCGGGCGCATCGATTTTGCCGTCGATGCACCGCTCAACACCGACCCCCAGGTGCGCCACGTTAAATTGCTTGAAGACCGCTACGTCTGCGCCATGCGCAAGGGCCATCCACTGGCTAAGGACAAGATCAGCCTCGACGACTACCTGTCCCTGACCCATATCCACATTTCCAGCCGCCGCAGCGGTCTCGGCCTGGTGGACCTGGCCCTGGGCAAGATGGGCATCCAGCGCAAGATCGCCCTGCGCTCCCAGCACTACCTAATGGCCTCCCAGGTGATGCAACAGACCGACATGGCCATGACCGTGCCGGAAAGCTTCGCCCATCGCCACGACTTGCATGCTGTCGACCTGCCGGTTAATGACGTGCCCGCCCAGGAAACCCACCTGTACTGGCACGAAAGCACCGACCAGGACCCGGCCAACCGTTGGATGCGCGAACAGCTGATTGAGCTGTGCCAGCAGGTTTGCGCCCAGGAAAAGCAGCGGTAACCGGACCGCCTCGTAACAGCCGCAACTGCTGCACCGGGCGCCACCCAGGTTGACGTTAACGTCAACCTGCTTTACGTTAACGTAAAGGCCAGCGTTCGAGTCCGCCCATGAGCAGCAGCACCTACAGCATTTCCGATCTGGCCCGCGAGCTGGATATCACCCCACGCGCCATCCGCTTTTACGAAGAACAAGGCATGCTCAGCCCCGAACGGCGCGGGTTGGAGCGTATCTATTCGGCCCGCGACAAGGTCTCGCTGAAGCTGATTCTGCGTGGTAAACGCATCGGCTTTTCCCTGGCCGAGTGCAAGGAGCTGATCGAGCTGTATGACCCCGCCAGCGGCAACCGCAAGCAGCTGGAGACCTTTATGGGCAAGATCGCCGAGCGCCGCCTGCAGCTCGAACAGCAGTTGCTGGACATCCAGCAGATGCAGTTGGAGCTCGATACCGCCGAAGAGCGCTGCCAGCTCGCCATAAGTGAAACCCTTAAAAACCAATAAGTTGCCATCTAAACCTACAATAATTATCACAGGTGAAACCATGAGCTACCCATCCCTGAACTTCGGCCTCGGCGAAACCATCGACATGCTCCGCGACGCGGTGCGCCAGTTTGCCCAGGGCGAATTGGCCCCGCGCGCGGCGCAGATCGACCGCGACAACGAGTTCCCCATGGACATGTGGCGCAAGTTCGGGGACATGGGCCTGCTCGGCATGACCGTCGCCGAAGAGTACGGCGGCACTAATATGGGCTACCTGGCCCACGTGGTGGCCATGGAAGAAATCAGCCGCGCCTCGGCGTCGGTCGGCCTGTCCTACGGCGCCCACTCCAACCTGTGCGTTAACCAGATCCACAAGAACGGCACCCACGCACAGAAGGCCAAGTACCTGCCCAAGCTGTGTTCCGGCGAGCACATCGGCGCCCTGGCCATGAGCGAACCGAATGCCGGCTCCGACGTGGTGTCGATGAAGCTGCGCGCCGACAAACGCGGTGACCACTACGTGCTCAACGGCAACAAGATGTGGATCACCAACGGCCCGGATGCCCACACCTATGTGATCTACGCCAAGACCGACGTCGCCGCCGGCTCCAAGGGTATGACCGCGTTTATCGTCGAACGCAACTTCAAGGGTTTCTCCCGTCACCAGAAGCTGGACAAGCTGGGCATGCGCGGCTCCAACACCTGCGAGCTGGTGTTCCAGGACGTTGAGGTGCCGGCAGAAAACATCCTCGGCGCCGAAGGCCGCGGCGTGGCCGTGCTGATGAGCGGCCTGGACTTTGAGCGCACCGTGCTCTCCGGCGGCCCGACCGGGATCATGCAGGCCTGCATGGATGTGGTGGTGCCGTACGTACACGAGCGCCGCCAGTTCGGTCAGTCGATCGGCAAATTCCAGCTGATCCAGGGCAAGTTGGCTGACATGTACGCCGGCATGAACGCCTCCAAGTCCTACCTGTACAACGTAGCCAAGGCCTGCGACCGCGGCGAAGAATCTCGCAAAGACGCCGCCGCGGTGATCCTCTACACCGCCGAAATGGCCACCAAGATGGCCCTGGACACCATCCAGATCCTCGGCGGCAACGGCTACACCAACGAGTACCCGGCCGGCCGCCTGCTGCGCGACGCCAAGCTCTACGAGATCGGCGCCGGCACCAGCGAAATTCGCCGCATGCTTATTGGCCGCGAGCTGTTCAACGAGACGAAATAACCTCACAGCAACACGGACAATCCCCTCTCCCACTTGTGGGAGAGGGTTAGGGAGAGGGGCTCTACGTCGCCTGCACAACCCTCTCCCCCGGCCCCTCTCCCGTGAACGGGAGAGGGGAGCTATTGCCTAAACTCGGAGTGAGCCCCATGGCCATCCTGCACACCCAACTCAACACCCGCGCGCCGGAGTTCGCCGCCAATCGCGCGGCCATGCTCGAGCAGGTGCTCAACCTGCGCGCCCTGCTCGCCCATGTGCATGCCGGTGGCGGGGCCAAGGCCCAGGAACGCCACACCTCGCGAGGCAAGTTGCTGCCGCGCGAACGGATCAACGGCCTGCTCGATCCGGGCTCGGCCTTCCTCGAAGTCGCGCCCCTGGCCGCCTATGAGGTGTACGGCGAAGACGTACCGGCTGCCGGCGTAGTGGCGGGCATCGGTCGGGTCGAAGGCGTGGAATGCATGATCATCGCCAACGACGCGACGGTAAAAGGCGGTAGCTACTACCCGCTGACGGTGAAGAAACACCTGCGTGCGCAGACCATCGCCCAGGAAAACCGCCTGCCGTGCATCTACCTGGTGGACTCCGGCGGCGCCAACCTGCCGCGTCAGGATGAAGTGTTCCCGGACCGTGAGCACTTCGGCCGGATCTTCTTCAACCAGGCCAACATGAGCGCCATGGGCATCCCGCAGATCGCCGTGGTGATGGGTTCCTGCACCGCCGGCGGCGCCTATGTGCCGGCCATGAGCGACGAGACCATCATGGTCCGTAACCAGGCCACCATCTTTCTCGCCGGCCCGCCGCTGGTGCGCGCAGCTACCGGTGAAGTGGTCAGCGCCGAAGACCTCGGCGGTGCCGATGTACACTGCAAGACTTCCGGTGTGGCCGACCACTACGCCGAGGATGATGAGCACGCCTTGGCGATTGCCCGCCGCTGCGTCGCTAATCTCAACTGGCGCAAGCTCGGTGAAATCAATAGCCGCCCTGCCCAGCCGCCGCGCTACGCCAGCGACGAGCTGTACGGGGTGATCCCGGCCGACAGCAAGCAGCCGTTCGATGTGCGCGAGGTCATCGCGCGCCTGGTCGACGACTCGCAATTCGACGAATTCAAGGCCCTGTTTGGCGCCACCCTGGTCTGCGGCTTCGCTCATTTACACGGCTATCCGGTGGCGATTCTCGCCAATAACGGAATCTTATTCGCCGAATCGGCACAGAAAGGCGCGCACTTTATCGAGCTGGCCTGCCAGCGCGGCATCCCGCTGCTGTTCCTGCAGAACATCACCGGTTTTATGGTCGGGCAGAAGTACGAGGCCGGCGGCATCGCCAAGCACGGCGCCAAGCTGGTTACCGCGGTGGCCTGCGCCAAGGTGCCGAAGTTCACGGTGATCATCGGTGGCAGTTTCGGCGCCGGCAACTACGGCATGTGCGGCCGCGCCTACGATCCGCGTTTCCTGTGGATGTGGCCCAACGCGCGAATCTCGGTGATGGGCGGTGAACAGGCTGCCGGCGTACTGGTGCAGGTCAAGCGTGAGCAGGCCGAACGTGCGGGCCTGAGCTTCTCGGCCGAGGAAGAGGCGAAGATCAAGCAGCCGATTCTTGAGCAGTACGAGCATCAGGGCCACCCCTACTACTCCAGTGCCCGCCTCTGGGATGACGGCGTCATCGACCCGGCACAAACCCGCGACGTCCTCGCCCTGGCGCTGTCGGCCAGCCTCAACGCCCCGATTGAGCCGACCCGTTTCGGCATCTTCCGCATGTAGGAGCCAGCTTGTGCCCCACACGGATGGGGGAAATGCAGCAAGCCGTATGGAACGGCTGTTGCCTGGCGATTCGTAGCCAATGATCGCGAGCAAGCTCGCTCCTACAGGAGTTCGTAAATGAACAATTATCAAAATATTCAGCTGGAAATCGACCCGCGCGGCATCGCCACCCTGTGGCTCAACCGTCCGGAAAAGAACAATGCCTTCAACAGCGCCACCATTAGCGAACTGCTGCTGGCTCTGGATGCGGTGGGCGGCAACCCGGACGTGCGCCTGCTGGTGTTGCGCGGTCGCGGCAAACACTTCTGTGCCGGCGGCGACCTGGGCTGGATGCAGCAAGCGGCCGAACTGGACTTCAACGGCAATCTGGAAGACGCCCGCGCCCTCGCAGAACTCTTGTACAACCTCTATCAGCTGAAAAAGCCGACCCTGGCCGTGGTGCAAGGCGCGGTGTTTGGCGGCGGCGTGGGCCTGGTCAGCTGCTGCGACATGGCCATCGGTGCCGACAACGCGCAGTTCAGCTTGTCGGAAGTACGCATCGGCCTTGCCCCCGCGACCATCAGCCCGTTTGTGGTCAAGGCCATAGGCCCGCGCGCGGCGCGGCGTTATTCGCTTACCGCCGAGCGTTTCGACGGGCAAAAGGCCGCGCAACTGGGCCTGCTCAGCGAAGCCTACCCAGCCGAGGAACTGGAGGCGCAAGCGGACAGCTGGATCGCCAACCTGCTGCTCAACGGCCCGCAAGCGCTGGTGACCTGCAAGGCGCTGTTCAACGAGGTCGGCGCCGGCGAACTGACCCCCGGCCTGCGCCGCTACACAGAAACCGCGATTGCGCGTATCCGCATCAGCGCCGAAGGCCAGGAAGGCCTGCGGGCGTTCCTCGATAAACGCAAACCGGCTTGGCAGGGACAATGACCATGCTCATTTCTATCAATAGCCGTTCAATCGTCCTGCGCGGCAACATGCTCGACAAACGCAAACCGGCCTGGCAGGAGCACGAATAATGGCGACCATCGACACCCTCTTGATCGCCAACCGCGGCGAAATCGCCTGCCGGGTGATGCGCAGCGCCCGCAACCTGGGCATTCGAACCGTGGCGGTACACAGCAGCATCGACCAGCAGGCTCGCCATGTACGCGAAGCTGACCTAGCCATCGACCTCGGCGGCGCCAAGCCGGCGGACAGCTACCTACTCGGCGACAAGATCATTGCTGCCGCCAAGGCCAGCGGCGCCCAGGCGATCCACCCAGGCTATGGCTTTCTTTCGGAAAACGCCGGTTTTGCCCGTGCCTGCGAGGCTGCCGGCCTGCTGTTTCTCGGCCCGCCGGCCAGCGCCATGGATGCCATGGCCAGCAAGTCGGCGGCCAAGGCGCTGATGGAACAGGCCGCCGTGCCGCTGGTGCCCGGCTACCACGGCGAGGCGCAGGATGTGGAAACCTTCCGCGCCGCCGCCGCGGTGATCGGCTACCCGGTGCTACTGAAGGCCGCCGCTGGTGGTGGTGGCAAAGGCATGAAGGTGGTCGAGCGCGAAAGCGAGCTGGCCGAGGCCCTGCAATCGGCGCAGCGCGAAGCGCAATCGGCGTTCGGCGACGCGCGCATGCTGGTGGAAAAATACGTGCTGCAACCGCGCCACGTGGAGATCCAGGTGTTTGCCGACCAGCACGGCCACTGCCTGTACCTGAACGAACGCGACTGTTCGATCCAGCGCCGCCACCAGAAGGTGGTCGAAGAAGCGCCAGCTCCAGGACTTAGCCCCGAGCTACGCCGCGCCATGGGCGAAGCCGCGGTCAAGGCCGCGCAAGCCATCGGCTATGTCGGCGCCGGCACCGTGGAGTTCCTGCTGGATGCCCGCGGCCAGTTCTTCTTTATGGAGATGAACACCCGTCTGCAGGTGGAACACCCGGTGACCGAGGCGATTACCGGCCTCGACCTGGTGGCCTGGCAGATCCGTGTGGCCCGTGGCGAGGCGCTGCCGATCACCCAGGAACAGGTGCCGCTGATTGGCCATGCCATCGAAGTGCGCCTGTATGCCGAAGACACCGAGCAGGACTTCCTGCCCGCTTCCGGCACCTTGAATCTGTACCGCGAACCCGCCGCCGGCCCCGGCCGCCGGGTGGACAGCGGCATCGTCGAGGGCGACAGCGTGTCGCCGTTCTACGACCCGATGCTGGCCAAGCTGATCGCCTGGGGTGAGAACCGCGAGGAGGCGCGCCTGCGCCTGCTGAGCATGCTCAATGACACCGCCGTCGGTGGTTTCAAGACCAACCTCGGTTTTCTCAAACGCGTGCTGGCTCACCCGGCGTTTGCCGCCTGCGAACTGGACACCGGCTTTATCGGCCGCCACGAAGCGCAGCTGCGCCCTGCCCCCACGCCGCTGCCGGAAGCTTTCTGGCAGCTGGCCGGCGAAGCCATGCTGCTCAGCGAAATACCCGCTCCGCGTAGCGATGATCCGCACTCGCCGTGGAGCAGCAATCTTGGCTGGCGCGCGGGACTGCTGCAGGAAGTCAGCCTGCATCTGAGTTGTCAGGGTGAACGTCACTGGTTGCGCCTGCGCCGTACGCCGGGCGAATCGACCTACAGCCTGAGTGGTGAGCGTCTGCTGCACAAGCAGGATGGTTTGCTCAGCAGCCATCAGCTGTTGCGCCGCGGCCCGGCGCTGTTTATCGAATGGCAAGGCGAACTGCGCGAAGTGCGCAAGGTTGACCCGATTGCCGAAGCCGAGGCTAGCCACAGCCAGCAGGGCGGCCTGACCGCCCCCATGAACGGCAGCATCGTTCGGGTGCTGGTCGAGGTCGGTCAGAGCGTTGAAGCCGGCGCCGCATTGGTGGTGCTGGAAGCGATGAAGATGGAACACAGCATCCGCGCGCCCCATGCCGGTATCGTCAAGGCGCTTTACTGCAGCGAGGGCGAACTGGTCAGCGAAGGCAATGCGCTGGTGGAGCTGGAAGAGACCCTTTGATGGGTATCGCGCGGCTCAACCCATCCTACAAAATTACACGCGTAGGATGGGTTGAGCGCAGCGATACCCATCACCACGACCCATGCCGCGTTGCTGAGTAGCCCGGATGCAATCCGGGGTGGGTTTGCCGCCGCTTCCCGGATTGCATCCGGGCTACGGTGTATTGGCTTGCGCGTTTTTGTAGGAGCGGCCTTGGCCGCGATAAATTGGAGATATGCATGTCCATGCCAACCAACGTACGCCTGGTCGAAGTCGGCCCGCGCGACGGCCTGCAGAACGAGAAACAACCGATCAGCGTCGCCGACAAGGTGCGCTTGGTCGACGACCTGAGCGCCGCCGGCCTCGGTTATATCGAGGTGGGCAGCTTTGTCTCGCCCAAGTGGGTGCCGCAGATGGCCGGCTCTGCCGAGGTGTTTGCGCAGATCCAGCAGCGCCCAGGCGTGACCTACGCGGCACTGGCGCCGAACCTCAAGGGCTTCGAGGATGCGTTGGCCGCCGGAGTCAAGGAAGTGGCGGTGTTCGCCGCCGCCTCCGAGGCCTTTTCGCAGAAGAACATCAACTGTTCGATCAGCGACAGCCTGCAACGCTTTGTGCCGGTGATGGATGCTGCCCGTCAGCACGGCATCCGTGTGCGTGGCTATGTGTCCTGCGTGCTCGGCTGCCCCTATGAAGGTGATGTGGCGCCGGAGCAGGTCGCGGCCGTGGCCAGGGAGCTGTTCGCCATGGGCTGCTACGAAGTCTCGCTGGGCGACACCATCGGCACCGGCACCGCCGGCAATACCCGTCGTTTGTTCGAGGTGGTCGGCCGCGAGATTCCGCGTGACCAGCTCGCCGGGCACTTCCACGACACCTACGGCCAGGCGCTGGCGAATATCTATGCCAGTCTGTTGGAAGGCATCAGTGTGTTCGACAGCTCGGTCGCAGGCCTAGGCGGTTGCCCCTATGCCAAGGGCGCCAGCGGCAACGTCGCCAGCGAAGACGTGCTCTACCTGCTTAATGGCCTGGGGATTCACACCGGTATCGACCTAGAGCAGCTGGTCAGCGCCGGGCAGCGCATCTGCAACGTACTGGGCAGGAACAATGGCTCCCGTGTCGCCCGCGCCAAGCTCGGCCATTAACCCGCTCCATTGGCCATATAACCGTAGGATGGGTTGAGCGCAGCGATACCCATCAACCCGGACACGCTGGGTATCGACGTTCTGCGTCTCAATCCATCCTACAGCGCTTGATCGCGGCCAAGGCCGCACCTGCAAAAACAAGGAACTCGTATGTCGCAACCGCTCTGGACGCCCTCCGCCGACCGGATCGCCGCCTCCCGCATGACGGCGTTTCGCCGGTTTATCAACCAGCGCCACGATCTGGCGCTGGCCGACTACCCGGCGCTGCATGCCTGGAGCGTGGCGCAGCGTGAGGCGTTCTGGCAGGCGATTGTCGACTTCTTCGAGATCCGCTTTAGCACTTCGGCCACGGCCGTGCTGCAGGAAGGCTCGGCCATGCCCAGCGCGCACTGGTTCCCCGGCGCCACCCTGAACTTTGCCGAGCAACTGCTGCGCCGTCGCGATGGTCATCCGGCCTTGGTTGCCATTGGCGAAGACGGTTCGCGGGAACAACTGAGCTATGCCGAGTTGGCCGCCCATGTTGCCGGCCTGCAACAGCAACTCAAGGCCCTGGGTGTCGGCGTCGGTGACCGGGTCGCGGCCTTTATGCCCAACACCTGGCAGACCGTGGTCGGCATGCTTGCCACCGCCAGCCTTGGCGCCACCTGGTCGAGTTGCTCGCCAGACTTCGGCACCCAGGGCGTGATCGACCGTTTCGGCCAGATTGAGCCCAAGGTGCTGATTGCCTGCGGCGGTTACCGCTACGCCGGCAAGACCATCGACCTGACTGGCAAGCTCAACGAAATCCTCGCTCGCCTGCCCTCCCTCAGTCAGCTAATCGTCGTGCCTTACGCCCGCCCCGAGGCGCAGGCCGGCGATTACCAGACCCAGGCTCAGGTGGCGCTGTGGGACGACCTCTACCGGCCTGGCGGCGAGCCCGAGTTTGTTGCGGTGGCCTTCGAGCAGCCGCTGTATATCCTCTATTCCAGCGGTACTACCGGGGTGCCCAAGTGCATCGTCCATGGCGTCGGCGGCACCCTGCTGCAACACGTCAAGGAACTGGGCCTGCACACCGACCTGACCCGCGAGGACACCCTGTTCTACTACAGCACCTGCGGCTGGATGATGTGGAACTGGCTGGTCTCCGGCCTGGCCCTGGGCGCGACCCTGGTGCTGTTCGACGGCTCGCCGTTTCACCCAGGCCCCGAGCGACTGATCGACCTGATTGATGCCGAATCCATCTCCATCTTCGGCACCAGTGCCAAGTATCTCGCGGCGCTGGAGAAGGCCGGTGAACGCCCCGGCAGCAGCCACCAACTCAGCCTCCTGAAGGCGATCCTGTCCACCGGCTCGCCGCTGTCCCACGAGAGCTTCGAGTACGTCTACCGCGAGATCAAAAGCGACCTATGCCTGTCGTCGATTTCCGGCGGCACCGACATCGTGTCCTGCTTCGCCTTGGGCAACCCGGTGCTGCCGGTGTGGCGCGGCGAGTTGCAGTGCAAGGGCTTAGGGATGGATGTGCAGGTGTGGAACGACGCCGGCCAGCCAGTACTGCAGGAGAAAGGCGAACTGGTCTGCGCCCAGCACTTCCCCTCAATGCCGGTGGGCTTCTGGCACGACCCTGATGGTGCGAAGTTCCAGGCCGCCTACTTCGACACCTTCCCCGGCGTCTGGGCCCATGGCGATTATGCAGAGATTACTGCCCACGGCGGTCTGCTGATCCATGGCCGCTCGGATGCAGTGCTCAACCCCGGCGGCGTGCGCATCGGTACCGCGGAAATCTACCGCCAGGTGGAGAAGATCGAGGCCGTACTGGAGTCCATCGCCATCGGCCAGGAATGGGACGACGACGTGCGCGTGGTGCTGTTTGTGCGCCTGCGCGAGGGCATCGAACTGACTGACACGCTGCAAGCCGAGATCCGCCAGGTCATCCGCGCCAACACCACGCCGCGCCATGTGCCGGCGAAGATCATCGCCGTGGCGGATATTCCGCGCACCATCAGCGGCAAGATCGTCGAGTTGGCGGTACGCAACGTGGTACACGGCCAGCCGGTAAAAAATACCGACGCCCTGGCCAACCCCCAGGCCTTGGCGCTGTTTTGCAACCTGGAGCCACTGCAGTTCTGAGCGCCAGCACAATCAAATACCCTGGCGGCCAGGGTCGTCTGGCGGCAGCTCGACTTCAATCTCTTCCAGCTTCAACTCCATGCTCCAGGCGGCGCTATCCGCCGCCTTGGCAGCCGGCGCAGCCACGGGCGCAGCGGCCACGGGAGCGCTTGGGGCTTCCCGGTAGAGCTTGAGTTTGAGCCGCACGTTGTTTGCCGAGTCGGCGTTTTTCACCGCTTCCTCCTCGTCGATGGCGCCTTCATTGACCAGCTCAATCAGCGCCTGATCGAAGGTCTGCATGCCGAGGTTTTTCGACTTCTCCATGATCTCCTTGATCTCGGAGAGGTCGTTGCGCTTGATCAGGTCACGAATGGTTGGGGTGCCCAGCAGCACCTCCACGGCGGCACGACGCTTGCCATCGGCGGTTTTCACCAGGCGCTGGGAGACAAACGCCTTGAGGTTGTTGCCCAGGTCATTGAGCAGTTGCGGGCGGCGCTCCTCGGGGAAGAAGTTGATGATCCGATCCAGGGCCTGGTTGGCGTTGTTGGCGTGCAGGGTGGAAATCGCCAGGTGGCCGGTGTCGGCGAAGGCCAGGGCGTGCTCCATGGTCTCGCGGTCACGGATCTCGCCGATCAAAATCACGTCCGGCGCCTGGCGCAGGGTGTTCTTTAGGGCCGCGTGGAAGCTGCGGGTATCCACCCCCACCTCGCGCTGGTTGATGATGGATTTCTTGTGCCGGTGTACGTACTCGATCGGGTCTTCGATGGTGATGATATGGCCACCGCTGTTGCGGTTGCGGTAATCGATCAGCGCCGCCAGGGAGGTGGATTTGCCCGAGCCGGTGCCGCCGACAAACAGCACCAGGCCGCGTTTCTCCATGATGGTCTTGAGCAAAACCTCCGGCAGCTTGAGGTCCTCGAAGGTGGGAATATCCATCTTGATATTGCGCGCCACTATCGACACTTCGTTGCGCTGTTTGAAGATATTGACGCGAAAGCGCCCGACATTGGCGATGGAAATCGCCAGGTTCATTTCCAGCTCGCGCTCGAACTCATCACGCTGGGCTGCGTCCATGATCGAATCGGCGATCTGGGTCACCGCACCGGGTTTCAGGGGTTCGGCCGACAGCGGCTTGAGCAGCCCATTGAACTTGGCGCAGGGCGGCGCGCCGGTCGCCAGATAGAGGTCGGAGCCGTCCTGGCTGGCGAGGATTTTCAGCATTGCAGTGAGGTCCATGGACGGGCTTCCTTCGGCAGTCTGTCTACTACCTTAGGCCAGATTGGCGCGCCCAGAGCGGCCGTTCGGCGTGCCATGGCTGCGTCCAACGCCGGCAATTACTGGCACAATGGCGAGCATTTTTTCAGGAGACACCCCCATGGCCAAAGCAATGGCGCGACACATTCTGCTCAAGACCGAGGCCGAAGCGTTACAACTCAAGGCGCGCATCGCCAAGGGCGAGGCTTTTGATGTGCTGGCGCGCAAGTTCTCCACCTGCCCGTCCGGCAAGCGCGGCGGCGACTTGGGCGAAGTGCGCCCCGGACAGATGGTCAAAGCCATCGATCAAATCATCTTCAAGAAACCGCTGCGCGAGGTGCATGGCCCGGTGAAAAGCCAGTTTGGCTATCACCTGGTGCAGGTGTTTTTCCGCGAGTAGGCCATTGCCGGCGCACGAAGGGCTCTGTAGCCATTGCCCATGTGGGTAATGGCACAGACTTGCCCACCCACTTGCATTCGACCTGAGCAGTTATTTGCATTGGATTTGACCGGCAAGCTGGCAGAGAACAACCACTGCTGCCGGTCGCGACAGGCAACAACCGGCCAAAAGCGGCCGGTAAGAAACTCGTTGTAGGATGGCGTTGAGCGCAGCGATACCCATCATCGCTGAATAGACGGAATAGAAATGCAGCGTAATGTCACATTTATATTTTGTTTCAGGGGCGCAACTGGATAATGCGGATAAGAGGTATCCAAGGTCGCTAGCCTTATCGGCGGCATGATGGGTATCGCTGCGCTCAACCCATCCTACGCGCTGCACGAGACGTCGCTCCACCAAAGTGATCAACCCAGAGTATTCATGATCTGTCGGCCTCGGCATCATCCAGGGTTAGCTGGCGCTTTTCGAAGCTCCATGACGTCTGATTGACATCTAACTGGAATACCTGGCATTGCAACTGGAATGTGCTAGCAAATTCTGGGTCATTCACAAAGGTACTGCGGGCTCCGAGGTACACCTCTCGGATGGGCATTTTGTGGTTGAACAAATACAGCTCACGAGCATTATCGTTAAGGGGCGCGACGAAGTAACCAGGCTCGAAATTTACGCCGGGCATTTCCTCCGGCCCGAGGTCTCTAGTAAGCATGTAAAAGGAACGCAACGGGTCAGATTGATCATCCTCGACCGTCTGGGTCCAGTCCAACACCTTCTTGACGACTCGCACCTCTTCTTCGTAGACCCAACTCGCGTGCTTCGTCAAAAAGAGTCGCCTTGCCAGGGCCCTGTCAGCCGCTACTTCTAATCCCATGGCGTGCTGGTAAACCCCATTCAAGGCCTCCATGCTTTCTGGGTTCAAAGCAAATGGTGTTTTCGTGTTTGTGTACAGGACATCACCCGAGTCGACAGTGATTAGGTTGTATTCGGGCGAGTTGAGAAACGGGCCTGAGGTATCGTAGCCAATCACAAACCCTTGATGCTGATCTGCATAATGGGCCCACATCAACGGATTTACCGCGCTGCGTGTTAGGCAAAGGATGGCCACCTGGTCTTTGAGCTGATCGATTCTTCTTTTCAGCGTTTCCTGCTTACTGATAGGGCCGACGCTGTTAGACAGAGCTGTCAGCTCAAAAGGATCGTTGAAGAATTCGGGTTTCCGAAAGCCCAGGTTCTGGCTTTTGAGAGCGGCTTTGCCGCCAGCGTAGCTGTAGTACTTGTAGAGGATTGTCATGCGCAACTCACTTCGCAAAATCACCTGATCTTAGCGACTCTCTCCACGACCGTCTCTGATCACAAGACTTCATCAATGCTGGCGTTTAGCATTGCTAGGACTCAATCGCGGGGATGTGAACTAGATATGTGGAATGACTGCTTCTGGCCGGTTTCTGCCGGTCGTCACTACGGCGTGCGCTGGTCAAGTCGAGTGCAAACGCTTGGTCAGCTGGAATGCAATTGACTGGTCAGTGGCTGTGCAAACCGGTGGTCAAATCACTGCAATTTCGCCCATGGCATCACCGGCAGGCGTTGTAGGCGCCAGCGTGCTGGCGATCGCCTGCCAAGAGACGCCCATGCGCCTAACGCGCACGCAACAAAAAACCCCGGAGGCTGTTGCCTGCGGGGTTTAGATGTTGGAGGCGCGACCCGGAGTCGAACCGGGCTAACTGGATTTGCAATCCAGGGCATAACCGCTTTGCTATCGCGCCTTAAAGCAAACAGGCCGGATTAGCGGCCTGTTTTAATTTGGAGCGGGAAACGAGACTCGAACTCGCGACCCCGACCTTGGCAAGGTCGTGCTCTACCAACTGAGCTATTCCCGCGTTTTGGTGGCGCCATTCTATCGATTTAAAACAAGTCGTCAACCCCTTGATTCGAAAAAGTTTTATTTCTTTTCCGTGGTCACGCTGAGGTGCGGCCAGGCGGCGCGCAAGTACTGGGTCATGGACCACAGGGTCAAGGCGGCGGAAACGAACAACAGGCCGTAGCCGAGGCCGATCCAGAAGGAAAACTGCGGCGAGTGGGCCAGGAGAATCACCAGCGCCAGCATCTGTGCAGCGGTTTTCCATTTGCCTACGTTGGACACCGCAACCTGGGCACGCGCGCCCAGTTCCGCCATCCATTCACGCAAGGCCGAGACCACGATCTCACGGCTGATAATCACGACCGCCGGCAAGGTCAGCCACAGGCTGGCATGCTCATCCACCAACAGGACCAAGGCCACGGCGACAATCAGCTTGTCTGCCACCGGGTCGAGAAAGGCGCCAAAAGGCGTGCTCTGCTGCAGCCGGCGAGCCAGGTAACCATCCAGCCAATCGGTGGCCGCAGCAAAGGCAAACACCGCGCTGGCGGCCAGATGGCTCCAGGAGAACGGCAGATAGAACAGCAGAACAAAGACCGGGATCAGCAGGACACGCAGTACGGTAAGCAGGTTGGGGATGTTCATCGATACGTCGGGTCCGCAAATTGAAGGGGGATTCTACTCGCTGTGCAGAGTGGCATAAATCAGCTCTGCAAGCTTTTTACTGATGCCCGGCGCCTTGGCGATTTCCTCACTGCTGGCGCGGGTCAATTCGTGCAGCCCGCCAAAGTGCTTGAGCAACTCACGCCGGCGCTTGGGCCCAACCCCCGCCACATCTTCCAGACTGGAGGTGCGCCGCGCCTTGCCGCGCCGGGCACGGTGGCCGGTAATGGCAAAGCGGTGGGCCTCATCGCGCACCTGTTGGATCAGGTGCAGGGCCGGCGAGTCACCCGGCAGGGTAAATTCATGGGCGGCGTCATTCAGGTACAGGGTTTCCAAGCCTGGCTTGCGCGTCACCCCCTTGGCCACGCCGAGCAGGATCAACTGCGGCACAGCCAGCGCCTGCATCACCTCCTGGGCCATCTTCAGTTGCCCCTTGCCGCCATCCACCAGGAGGATATTCGGCAACTTGCCCTCGCCCTCCTTCGCCCGACTAAAACGCCGGGTCAGGGCCTGGTGCATGGCCGCATAGTCATCGCCCGGCGTCACGCCCTCGATGTTGTAACGGCGGTAATCGGACTTCAGCGGCCCCTCGGGGCCAAACACCACGCAGGAAGCCACCGTGGCCTCGCCGCTGGAGTGGCTGATGTCAAAGCACTCCAGACGTTGTGGCAACTCATCCAGCTGCAATGCCTTGGCCAGGGATGCAAAGCGTGCTGCCAGGTGCTGGCGGTTGGCCAGACGGGAGATCAGCGCCTGCTCGGCATTGGTCACGGCCAGTTGCTGCCAGCGCGCCCGCGTGCCACGCACGCGATGGACAATGCCCAGCTCGATTTGCCGCGACGCGCTGATGGCACTCACCAGCAAGGGCAGGTCATGGTGTACGCAGTTGACGATGATTTCCCGCGGCAGGTCGCGCTCCTGGCTACCGAGGTAATACTGAGCCAGAAACGCCGAGAGCACCTCGCCGCCCTCCTCCTCGATGGCCACCTGGGGGAAGAAGTTCTTGCTGCCCAGTACCCGCCCGCCGCGCACGCTGATCAGGTGGACGCAGGCGCCGCCCGGATTGACGATGGCGGCCACCACATCCACGTCACCGCTGCCGCCCTCCATGCTCTGCTGATCCTGCACCCGCCGCAGCAGGGCCATTTGATCGCGCAATTCGGCGGCGCGCTCAAATTCGAGGTTTTGCGCTGCCGCTTCCATGGCGCCGGCCAGCTCGTCGGCCAGGGCATTGCTGCGGCCCTCCAGAAACATCACCGAGCGGCGCACATCCTCGGCATATTCGGCCGGCTCGACCAGGCCGACACAGGGGCCTTTGCAGCGCTTGATCTGGTACTGCAGGCAGGGCCGGGTGCGATTATTGAAGTAGCTGTCTTCGCACTGACGAACCATAAAGGTTTTCTGCAGCAGGTTGAGGCTTTCACGAATGGCGCCGGCACTCGGATAAGGGCCGAAGTACCGCCCCTTGGCCTTTTTGCCGCCGCGATGCAGGCTCAGGCGCGGGAAGTCACCCTCGCTAAGCAGCACATAGGGATAGGACTTATCATCGCGCAGGAGGATGTTGTAAGGCGGGCGCGAGGCCTTGATCAGCGTCTGCTCCAGCAACAGCGCCTCGGTCTCGTTGGCGGTGACCGTGGTTTCGATGCGGGCGATCTTCGCTACCAGCGCGGCAGTTTTCGGTGCCAGGCCGGTTGACCGAAAATAACTGGAGAGGCGCTTTTTAAGGTTCTTCGCCTTGCCCACATAGAGCAGTTGAGCCTCGGCATCGAACATTCGATACACGCCGGGATGACTGCTGCAAACCGCCAGAAACGCCGCCGCATCGAGGGCTGGAACCGACTCAGTGAGAGGCATCTACCATGCCGTGGCGCACCGCCAGCAGGGCCAGCTCAACATCGCTGGTGATCGAGAGTTTTTCAAAGATCCGGTAGCGGTAGGTGTTCACGGTTTTTGGCGACAGGCACAACTTATCGGAAATGCTCTGCACCTTCTGGCAACCGGCGATCATCAGGGCAATCTGTACTTCGCGCTCGGAGAGCAGATCAAACGGCGAACCATTGCTCTGCGGCTGGAAGGATTTCAGCGCCAACTGCTGGGCAATCTGCGGGCTGATATAGCGCTGGCCGGCAAACACCATGCGAATCGCCTGGACCATTTCCTCAAGCGCCGCGCCCTTGGTCAGGTAGCCGGCAGCACCGGCCTGCAACAGCCAGGTCGGAAACGGATCGTCCTCGCAAGCGGTCACTGCCAGCACCTTCATATCCTGATGACTGCGCAGCAGCTTGCGCGTGGCTTCCAGGCCGCCGATGCCGGGCATGCGCACGTCCATCAGGACCACATCCGGTTTCAGTTCGCGAGCCTTCTTCAGCGCTTCTTCGCCCGAGTCGGCCTGACCGACAACCTGCAAGCCATTGATATCGGCCAGCATCCGGGTGATGCCGGTACGCACCAGATCATGGTCATCGACCACCAATACCCTAATCAAGCGACACCTCACAACACTGCGTAAGCGACCACCCGCCGTGGGCTGGTTTAATGCCCAACACCTTAACAAATGCCATTTGCCAGACCTAGCGCCGTAGCGTCCTGGCGGCAAAAAAGTGGCCTAATGCCACACCAGAAACAACAAACCCCCAAGCTCGCAAGAGCTTGAGGGTTTGTTTTATATGGTGGAAGGCCAGGGATTCGAACCCTGGGAACGCTACTAACGTTCGACGGTTTTCAAGACCGTTGCATTCAACCGCTCTGCCAACCTTCCCGGTTTTTCTCAAGTCTGTGCAAGCCTGCCGCCATAAATCCACTGGCAACGCCCCGCGCTGACTCGGGCGGCATGATACCGAAATGAAACACACTGTCAAACTCTGTCGATTGGCAGTCACACAGGCTCTGTTATGATCAAATTCGACCACGGTCATGGAACCTTTGACCTTTTCAGGAGTGACGCCATGCAAGAACAAGATTACGCACTCAGCCACGCCCAGGTTGAGCAACAGCAAGTCAGCAGCGTGCTGCGCAATACCTATGGCCTGTTGGCCATGACCCTGGCCTTCAGCGGCCTGGTGGCGTATTTCGCCCAGCAGATGAATGTGCCCTACCCGAGTTTCTTTGTGGTGTTGATCGGCTTCTACGGCCTGTTCTTCCTCACCGTGAAACTGCGCAACTCGTCCTGGGGCCTGCTGTCCACCTTCGCCCTGACCGGCTTTATGGGTTACACCCTGGGCCCGATCCTCAACCGCTACCTGGACATGCCCAATGGCGGCGAAGTGGTCAGCTCGGCGTTTGCCATGACCGCCCTGGTGTTCTGCGGCCTGTCGGCCTATGTATTGACCACCCGCAAGGACATGAGCTTCCTGGCCGGCTTTATCACCGCCGGTTTCTTTGTCCTGCTGGGAGCCACCCTGGCCAGCCTGTTCTTCGAGATCAGCGGCCTGCAACTGGCGATCAGCGCCGGCTTTGTGCTGTTCTCCTCGGTGTGCATCCTGTTCCAGACCAGCGCCATCATTCATGGCGGCGAGCGCAACTACATCATGGCCACCATCAGCTTGTATGTTTCCATCTACAACCTGTTCATCAGCCTGCTGCAACTGCTGGGTGTGGTCAGCAGCAACGACTGATGCGCCAAGTGCAACAGGGCTGAGCGGGTAAAAAACGGCTCAGCCATAAACGCAAAAACCCGCACAAGGCTGCGGGTTTTTGCGTTTATGGGCGTTGTAAAACTGATCAGCGCACCTCGAAGGTTTGCTCAGCCAGCAGGCGATCGCCCTGGAACACCATAAAGCGCCACTCACCGGGCACCACTTCATAGGTTTCACTGAACTCGAACGCCATCAGATCGGCCCCTGCGCCCTGCACCATTGGCTGCTGCACGACGAACTTGTCATGGCGCAGACCGTCCGGCGTTACCACGCCGGGGGTCAGGTAGAGCAAGGTCAAAGGCGCATCGCCTGCCTGCTTGCCGGCCAGGCTGTAACGCAGGCCGAACTTGCTGCCCAGCTTGGCTGGGATCACCTGGGTCGGCTCGATGACCTGGTCACTGCGGGTCAACAGGCGCTCGCCGGGGGCAAACTCTTTGGCGTTAGAGATAAACAGGCCGTACTCCACCGGCCCCTGCACCTGTACCTGGGCGCTTGCCAGAGCGGACAGCAACAGCCCGCCAATCAGTAGGGAAGATCGAATAGCGCGCATAAGTGGCTCCTGAATGATGATGAGCGAGCTTATGACGCTGACATGACAGGCAGATGACAAAGCGGCGACCCGTTTTGTGCTCCGCATAAACGCAAACCGGGGCCCTAAGGCCCCGGTTGGTGCAGCGCAGTACGGCTTAGGCCGAGAGTTCCACCAGCAGCTTGTTCAGCCGCTGCACATAGGCAGCCGGGTCTTTCAGGCTGTCGCCGGCGGCCAACGCCGCTTGGTCAAAGAGGATGTGGGAAAGATCACCGAAGCGGTCTTCGCTCTGCTCGGCATCCAGCTTCTCAATCAACGGGTGCGCCGGGTTGATCTCGAAGATCGGCTTGGAGTCCGGCACTTTCTGCCCGCTGGCTTCCAGAATCTGGCGCATCTGCAAGCCCAGGTCCTGCTCACCAATGGCCAAAATGGCCGGCGAGTCGGTCAGACGGTGGGATACGCGCACTTCGCTGACCTGCTCGCCCAGCGCGGCTTTGAGGCGCTCCAGCAGACCTTCCTTGCTCTTGGCCACTTCTTCCTGGGCTTTCTTGTCCTCTTCGGAGTCCAGCTTGCCCAGGTCGAGATCGCCACGGGCGACATCGACAAAGCTCTTGCCGTCGAACTCGGTGAGGTAGCTCATCAGCCACTCGTCGATACGGTCGGTCAGCAGCAGGACTTCGATGCCCTTCTTGCGGAACACTTCCAGGTGCGGGCTGTTCTTCACTTGCGCGTAGCTTTCGCCGGTGAGGAAGTAGATCTTGTCCTGACCTTCTTTCATCCGCCCGAGGTAATCGGCCAGGGCCACTGTCTGCTCGCCGCTGGTGTCGCTGGTGGAGGCAAAGCGCAGCAGGCCGGCGATTTTTTCCTTGTTGGCGAAGTCTTCGGCCGGACCTTCCTTGATCACCTGACCAAAGTTCTTCCAGAAGCCCTGGTACTGCTCGGGCTCGTTCTTCGCCAGTTTTTCCAGCATGTCCAGCACACGCTTGGTCAGCGCCGACTTCATCGAGTCGATGATCGGGTCTTTCTGCAGGATTTCCCGCGAGACGTTCAGCGACAGGTCGTTGGAGTCGACCACGCCCTTGATAAAGCGCAGGTACAGCGGCAGGAACTCGTCGGCCTGGTCCATGATAAACACGCGCTGCACATACAGCTTCAGGCCACGCGGTGCTTCACGCTGGTACAAATCGAACGGCGCACGCCCCGGCACATAAAGCAAGGAGCTGTATTCCAGCTTGCCTTCAACCTTGTTGTGGCTCCAGGACAGCGGGTTTTCGAAGTCATGGGAGACGTGTTTGTAGAACTCCTGGTACTCCTCGTCCTTGACCTCGGTGCGCGGGCGGGTCCACAGCGCGCTGGCGCGGTTGACGGTTTCCCACTCCAGTTCGGCCGCGGCCTCTTCACCGTGCTGCTCCTTCGGCAATTCGATCGGCAGGGCGATGTGGTCGGAATACTTCTTGATGATGCTGCGCAGACGCCAGCCATCGGCGAATTCGTCTTCGCCGCTCTTCAGGTGCAGAACGATACGGGTGCCGCGATCAGCCTTCTCGATCGTGGCCACCTCAAACTCGCCCTCGCCCTTGGACGCCCAGCGCACACCTTCACTGGCCGGCAGACCGGCGCGACGGGTGAACACTTCAACCTGGTCGGCGACGATAAAGGCGCTGTAGAAACCCACGCCAAACTGGCCGATCAGGGTCGAGTCCTTCTTCTGGTCACCGGACAGGTTCTTCATAAAGTCGGCGGTGCCGGACTTGGCGATGGTGCCCAGGTGGGCGATCACATCGTCACGGCTCATGCCGATGCCGTTGTCTTCGAGGGTGACGGTCTTGGCGTCTTTGTCGAAGCTGACGCGAATTTTCAGCGGATCGCCGCCTTCCAGCAGCTCCGGTTTGGCCAGCGCTTCGAAACGCAGCTTGTCGGCGGCATCCGAGGCGTTGGAGATCAGTTCGCGCAGGAAGATTTCCTTGTTGGAATACAAGGAGTGGATCATGAGGTGCAGCAGTTGCTTGACCTCGGTCTGGAAGCCCAGGGTTTCTTTTTGAGTTTCCACACTCATACGTTTTAACTCCACGCTGATGACATAAACCGCGATCGCGGCGGATGTTCTACAGATGGGGGCAGCCCTATGAATTTCAAGCGATTAGCGCGATTCAGGGTTCCAGCAGTTCAATCTGGCTGATTTCTGCAGGGCGCAGAATATAGCTAGCCTCGCCTGGGCCGCTGAGTTCGCGGCGGATGACGATTCGCCCAGCGGCATTGATGCCGGCGAATTGGCCCTCGGCGGCCCGGCCTTTTTCGGTCAGGGCACGCATGCGCAGGTTCAGGTATTGATCGGGCGCGCGCAGCAGCCGCTCAAGGGAAAAGCGCAGGCGCCGATCCAGGCTGCTGCGGCTGCGCGGCGCCTCCAGCGGTTTGCTGACCAACTGCGCCACAGGTGCCGCCGGCGTTGCCGGCAGACGCTCGTAGTGATCGTCCTGCACCATCCAGCCACGCTGGGGCGACTTGTTCAGGGTCAGTGCCAGGGCGTGTAGCTGGCCATCAACCAGCGCCTCGAGCTGCACATCCAGTTGTTGCGCCGGCAAGTTGAGGGCCGGCAACTGACCCAGCGAGACATTGCGGCTGACATAGCGGCGCTGCAGGTAATCCTCCAGCACGTAGATCAGGGTGTCGCGGGAATCGAAGTGGGTGTCCACTCGCCCATCGCGATAGCGCAGGCGATTGGTAAAGAGTTGCAGCTTGCCACTGATCACCGTCTGGTACTGCGCCGGCAGAATCAGGTGAAAGTCACCGCTCAGCTTGTTCGGTGCCAGCGGCTGCAAATTCAGGTGCAGGGTGTAGCCCTGGCTTAACCGGCGGGCTTCGGGCAGATCCTGCTCGGGCTGCAGCCAACTGATTTCGATTTCCGGCAGCGCGCCGCTGTCGCTGGGCAGAATATCCAGGCGCAACGGCCCCGCAGGGACACTTGGCAGGCGGATATTGACTTCGCGCCGGGCAAAAAAGTCCTCGCCTTCACGCAGGCTGAGGACGCCATCAATCAATTCCGCCTGCTGGGGGGCGAAGGTTTCCCCATGCAACTGACCGCGCAAATCAATTGCCAGCTCCCTGGGCGCCTGCTGGGCCGGCTCCAGCCAGCGCAAGCTGAGGATCGCCTGCAAGCGTTCGGGGTCGTGATTGGCCAGCAGCACCAACCCCACCACCAGCGGAATAAAACCCAGGCTGCCGAGCACTATGGCTTTGCGCGCGGTGCGCCAATGACGCACCACATACAGCAAGGTCAGCGGCGGAAACAGGCTACCCAAGCCCCAGAACAAGCTGCTGCCAAATGCCAGCGCCACCAGCCAGACCAGGCCGAAGACGATCAGCAGCAAGCCGCCGAGGATCAGTAACGCATCCATCCAGAATTCCTTGAGAGTGACACCGGGCTTATTCCATTGGCCGAACCGTGGCGCTTAAGGCTCATCCACCTTGAAGTGTGCGCGGGCGGTGGCAATCGGCTCTGTTTGTGTGGTTTGCCAGGCGGTAATCGCCACGTTGGCGACGCGTCGCCCCTGGCGCCAGACCTGGCATTGCACGTAGGTGTCACGATAATGGCCGGCGCGCAGGTAATCTATCGAGAAGTCGATGATTTTCGGCATATGCGGGATGCCCATAAACATCAGCAGGTGCAACATTGCCGCATGCTCCATGCAGCCGGCAATCACCCCGCCATGGATGGCCGGCAGAAACGGGTTGCCGATGGTGTCCTTGTTGGCGGGCAGGCGAAAGACCATATCGTCGCCCAGGCGCAGGCACTCGATGCCGATCAGCTTGGCGTAGGGGATCAGGCTGAGCAGCGAGTCGTAGTTATTCTTCTCGTGGGCCTCGCGCACCAGCGCATTGAGATTCAGCTGGCTCATGACTGCCCCTGGGCATTGATGGATTTGAATGCCTGATCGACCTGCGGCCCGTTACCCATGCGCATAAAGGTACCAACCACGTGGGCGATGGGTTGCTGCGGATCGTCCTGATAGGCGTAACCGCGGGCAAAAATGATATTGGCCGTCACCCGATAACACTCGGCGAAGCCGTAGACATCCTTATTCGGCTCGGCAGGGCGCATGTAATCGATGCGCAGGTCGATGGTTGGGCACACCTCAAACTCAGGCAACACGCACACCGTGGAAATCCCGCAGGTGGTGTCCATCAAGGTGGTCAGGGCGCCGCCATGGATCACCCCGGTTTGCGGATTGCCGATGATCTGTGTGCTGTACGGCAGGCACAGGGTCAGGCCCGCAGGCGTCACCTCATGAACCTTGATCCCCAACACCTGGCAATGACGCAAGGCGCTCAAAAATTGCTGCGCGCGCGCCTGCATGAGGCTGTCGCTCATTGATTGGATTCCTTCAGGCAAACAGACAAGGCGCGCATCATAACCGCTGCCGGCGCCGGCACACAGCCTGTGGCGCAGATGAGCAAACCCGGCTTATTCGGGTTTGTCTTTTTGCCCCTCGGGCTCAGGGGTCGGCGTATAACCCATCACCGCCAGCACATCGGAATGGAATTCGCGCTGATACAGCACCAGAACCACCCCCGCCGTCACCAGCATGAAAAACCATGGATTGATAAACCAGGCCAGGGTGGCCATGCCGAAGTAATAGGCGCGCAAACCGAAGTTAAAGGTGTTGGCCGCCATCGAGATGACCCGCGCCGTGCGCATGGCAAACGCCTGACGCTCCGCATCGGTCACATTGCGCTCGCCAGCCATGGGTGCCGAACCCACCAGCACGGCGGCAAAGTTGTACTGGCGCATGCACCAACTGAAGGTGAAAAAGGCATAGACAAAGACGATGGCCAGGCCGAGCAACTTCAACTCGGAAACACTCTGGGTCGCTTGCACCACCATGGGCAAGTCAGCCAGCAAAGACATCGCCCGATCGGAGGAGCCCAGCACGGTGAAAATACCGGCGAGGATGATCAGCGTACTGGAGGCAAAGAACGAGGCGTTGCGTTCCAGATTGCCGATCACGCTGGCGTCGGCAATCCGGTTGTCACGCAGCAACAGGCGGCGCATCCAGTCCTGCCGATACAGGTGCAGGACACTGGACAGGCAAGGCGTGCTCAGCCCCTTCCAATGGGAATAACGGGTGTAGCCTACCCAGCACAGGACGAACCAGATGGCCGCGAGCAAATCAGGTAAGAATTCGGGAATCAGCATGCAGCCTCCAGACATAACGCGGCGCCAATTATAGCCCCGGCAGCGCGCCTGGCGGGCACCAAGACGTATCGGCAGATCAGGTCTGGAATTGCCCAATCAAGCGGGTCAATTGCGCGTCCAACTGCAAAATACTGGCCGCCGCCGCACGCGTGCGCTCGACCGTGGCGAAGGTATCGGCACTAATGTCATTCGCCCGCGCCACGTTTTGCTCAACCACATGGGCCACTCGGGCCTGCTCGGCGGCGGCCATCACCACGCTGCGAATGTTCTGCTCAATGGCATCCACGGCGGCGGTGATCTCCTGCAGCGACTGACTGGTCTGCAGGGTACTCTCGCTGGCATGGGCAACGGCGCCCTGGCTGTCACTCATCATCGCGATGGCCGACTGGGTACGCTGTTGCAAGGTCTGGATGATGCCCTGAATCTCTTCGGTGGATTGCTGGGTACGTTGCGCCAGGGAGCGCACCTCATCGGCCACCACGGCAAAGCCGCGACCTTGATCGCCCGCTCGCGCGGCCTCGATCGCCGCATTCAGGGCCAACAAATTGGTTTGCTCGGCAATCGCGCGAATGACCTCCAGCACCGAGCCGATCAGGCCACTGTCCTGACGTAACGAGTCGATCACCTGGGCCAGCTTGTCGACCTTCTCGGTCAGGCTGGCCATCGCCTCGCGGTTGGACGTTACCCGCGCCAGGCCGCTGTCTGCCGACTGCTGCGCGCCATGGGCGAGTTGTTCGGCCAACTCGGCGCTGCCGGCCATTTGCTGCGCGCTGGCCGCAACCTGGGTCATGGCCGTGGCAATCTGGCTGTTCTCGTGGCGCTGGCGACTCACATCGCTGCTCGCGGTTTGTGCATTGTCTTGCAAGTCAACGGCCGCGCGCTCCAAGGTCTGCGAGGCCTGGGCCACCTCCGCCACGGTGCCTCGGATTTTCTCGACAAAGGTGTTGAAGCTCAGCGCCAGTCGGCCGAGATCGTCACGCCCATGCACAGGCAAACGTTGGGTCAGGTCGCCCTCGCCCGCAGCCATGTCCTGCAGCATCTGGTTGATCTGCTGCAGCGCACGCACCAGCGCCGCACCTATGCCATAGGCCAGCAACGCACCGAACAGGATGGCCGCCAGCACCACGCCCCAGAACAGCTGATTGACCTCAACCACCGTGTCCTCGGCGGCAACCGCGGCATCCTGCATGGCCGCCATGATGCTGCCCTGCAACTGCTGGGCTAAGTCGGCTATTTGCGGGTCAATCTTGTCCATGGCCTGCACCGCCTGATTATGCACGGCCACCCATTGCACCAACTTGTCTGCCGCCGCTTTGTACGACGCCAGGGCCGCCAGGGCTGCCTGCAACTTGCTCTTGGTGCTGTCGCTGCTGCTGCGATCATGCAGCACGCTCATCATGCTCTGTGCATTGTCCAACTCGCGGGCAAAGGCCCGGGCCTGTTGCGGCTGATTCTCCTGCAGAAACTGATAGAGGTACTGGCTACCCAGCAACAGATGGCGCATGCCGGCGCTGGCATAAAACACCGCATCCAGATTGAAATCCTGCTGGGCGTTTTCCAGCACCGAAGTGAGGATTTTCTCGACCGCCGGGCCATGCACATTCAACTCGGCCGCCATCAACTGCTCACGCTGCTGGCTGAGGGGCACCAATTGTTCGCGGAACAAACGACGATAATCGCCATGCAGGCGCCGGATTTCCCCCAGTAAACGCTGGCGTTCGGCGTCCTGCAGACGTCCATCGGCTTGCTCGAGGGCGGCGCTCATGCGCTGATCCAGGACGACAAACTGCTGCTCGGCCGCCGCCTCGCCACTGCGCGCAAACTGGCGCACGCTGAGCTGCAAACGGGCCATGGCATCGGTCACCTTGGTCAACTGGTCCATGCTCGGCCCCAAGTCCTGGGTCACCACCTCAACCCGGCTGGCAATACTGCGCAGCGACAAGGTCGAAACCACCCCGAGCACCACCAACAGCAGCCCCAACACCAGCGGGACTATGGCGATCTTGTAGGCGACACGTAGATCGGCAAACCATTGCATGGCGCAGACACTCCTGATGATGGGCACTAGGCGGCGTTACAGGCAAGGCGCCGGCCGCTTATCGCGTATCGGCCGCCACCGGCAAATCGTGATTGCATCAGTCTAGTAAGCACAAAGGCCACCCGAAGGTGGCCTTTGTGTTTTAGCCGTTAGGCTTACTTCACGTTCCAGCCGGTCAGCTCGGCCAGGGCCGCACCGATGTCAGCCAGGGAGCGCACGGTTTTTACACCTGCGTCCTGCAGGGCCGCAAATTTCTCGTCTGCAGTGCCCTTGCCGCCGGAGATGATCGCGCCAGCATGGCCCATACGCTTGCCCGCCGGAGCAGTCACACCAGCGATGTAGGACACGACAGGCTTGGTCACGTTGGCCTTGATATAGGCCGCGGCTTCTTCTTCAGCCGAACCGCCGATCTCGCCGATCATCACGATCGCCTCGGTCTTCGGGTCTTCCTGGAACAGCTTGAGGATGTCGATGAAGTTGGAGCCTGGGATCGGGTCACCACCGATGCCGACGCAGGTGGACTGACCGAAACCGGCGTCAGTGGTCTGCTTCACGGCTTCGTAAGTCAGGGTGCCGGAACGGGAAACGATACCGACCTTGCCTGGCAAGTGGATGTGCCCTGGCATGATGCCGATCTTGCACTCGCCTGGAGTGATCACGCCTGGGCAGTTAGGGCCGATCAGGGTAACACCCAGCTCATCGCACTTAACTTTAGCGTCGAGCATGTCCAGAGTAGGAATGCCTTCGGTGATGCACACGATCAGCTTGATGCCGCCGAACGCTGCTTCCAGGATCGAGTCCTTGCAGAACGGTGCCGGCACGTAGATCACGCTGGCGGTGGCGCCAGTGGCGGCTACGGCATCTTTTACGGTGTTGAACACCGGCAGGCCGAGGTGCTCGGTGCCGCCCTTGCCCGGCGTTACACCGCCGACCATCTGGGTGCCGTACTCGATGGCTTGCTGGGTGTGGAAGCTGCCTTGCGAACCGGTGATGCCCTGGCAGATAACCTTGGTGTCTTTATTGATCAGGACGCTCATTATTTGCCCTCCGCGGCTTTGACGACTTGTTGCGCAGCATCGGTCAGGCTGGTCGCCGCGATGATGTTCAAACCGCTTTCTGCCAGAACCTTGGCGCCCAGCTCAGCGTTGTTGCCTTCGAGGCGCACAACCACCGGAATTTTCACGCCGACTTCTTTCACTGCACCGATGATGCCTTCGGCAATCATGTCGCAACGCACGATGCCACCGAAGATGTTGACCAGTACGGCGGCAACATTGCTGTCGGAGAGGATGATCTTGAACGCTTCGGTAACCCGCTCTTTGGTCGCACCACCGCCCACATCGAGGAAGTTGGCTGGCTTGCCGCCATGCAGGTTGACGATGTCCATGGTACCCATGGCCAGGCCGGCACCGTTGACCATGCAGCCAATGTTGCCTTCCAGGGCCACGTAGTTCAGTTCGAACTTGGCTGCGTGAGCTTCGCGCGGATCGTCCTGGGACGGATCGTGGAAGGTCTTCAGCTTCGGCTGACGGTACATGGCGTTGGCGTCGATGTTGATCTTGGCATCCAGGCAATGCAGATCGCCGTCAGCCTTGATCACCAGCGGGTTTACTTCCAGCAGGGCCAGGTCATGGTCCTGGAACAGCTTGGCCAGACCAACGAAGATCTTGGCGAATTGACCAACCTGCTTGCCTTCCAGACCCAGCTGGAAAGCCAACTCACGGCCCTGGAATGGCTGTGCGCCAACCAGTGGATCGATGGTGGCCTTGAGGATTTTCTCAGGGGTGTCGTGGGCAACTTTCTCGATGTCCACACCACCTTCGGTGGAGGCCATAAACACGATGCGGCGGCTGGAACGATCGACGACCGCACCCAGGTACAGCTCTTTAGCGATGTCGGTGCAGGACTCAACCAGGATCTTGGTAACCGGCTGACCGTTGGCGTCAGTCTGGTAAGTCACCAGGCGCTTGCCCAACCAGTTGGCGGCGAAGGCTTTGGCGTCTTCCTTATTGCGAACCAGCTTCACGCCGCCCGCTTTACCGCGGCCACCGGCATGTACCTGGGCCTTGACCACCCACTCGCTGCCACCGATCTTGTCGCAGGCTGCTGCCGCTTCTTCCGGGGTGTCTACTGCGAAACCTTTGGATACGGGCAAACCGTATTCGGCGAACAGTTGCTTACCCTGATACTCGTGAAGATTCATGCTTATCTACCGTCTTCGTTTAGGTATTGCGCATACGGCGTCGCGCTTGTAACGCAACGCCACCTGTGACTGCTGCTCAACAGCAGTCCAAGCGACATTGTCTGAGTCGACCTTGATAACGATCGGCCCAGACGCTGTCAGCCGTGGTTCTTGAGTTAACGCTTTTTCCGGTTGGCAATGTGAATGGCATGGCCATTCACCGCCAGGGCGGCTTCGTGCAGGGCTTCAGAGAGGGTTGGATGGGAGAACACCATCATCCCCAGATCTTCGGCGCTGGTGCCAAATTCCATACCGATGGCGCCTTGTTGCACCAGTTCAGCAGCGCTTGGGCCAATCACATGCACACCCAGCACGCGGTCGGTTGCGGCATCGGCAATCACCTTGACCATACCGCCGGTATCATTGGCCGCCATGGCACGGCCGCTGGCGGCGAACGGGAAGGTGCCGACGTTAACGGCAACGCCCTCGCCCTTCAGTTGCTGCTCGGTCTTGCCCACCCAGGCGATTTCCGGATGGGTGTAGATCACCGATGGAATCAGGTCATAGTTCATCTGCGCCTTGTGCCCGGCAATGCGCTCGGCAACCATCACGCCCTCTTCCGAGGCCTTGTGGGCCAGCATTGCACCGCGCACCACGTCACCGATGGCATAAACCCCCGGTACGCTGGTGGCGCACTGGTCGTCGACAAAGATGAAACCGCGCTCATCGAGGGTCACACCACTGTCGGTCGCCAACAGATTGGTGGTCACTGGACGGCGGCCAACGGCGACGATCAGCTTGTCAAAGGTCAGCTTGTGCTCGCCGGTGGCGTCGGTGAAGGTCACAGTTACCTGCTTCTTCTTCACTTCGCTGGCAATCACGCGGGTGCCGAGACGGATGTCCAGGCCCTGCTTGCTGAGGATCTTCAAGGCTTCCTTGGAAATCTGCTCATCGGCGGCGGCGAGGAACTTGTCCATCGCCTCCAGCACTGTGACTTCAGCGCCCAGACGCCCCCACACCGAGCCCAGTTCCAGACCGATGACGCCGGCGCCAATCACCCCAAGCTTCTTCGGTACGGCCTGGAATTCCAGGGCGCCGGTGGAATCAACGATCACATCCTGATCAACCGGAGCCGGCGGGATGTCGACCGGCTTGGAGCCGGAAGCCAGGATCACGTTCTCGGCCTGGATCAGTTGCACCGAGCCGTCACTGCCGGTTACTTCAACCTGCTTGCCTGCCAGCAACTTGCCGTGGCCTTCCAGCAGGGTCACGCCGTTGGCCTTGAACAGGCCGGCGACACCGCCGGTCAAGTTCTTGATGATGCCGTTTTTGCGCGCAATCATGGCCGGCACGTCGATGGTCACGCCTTTGGCTTCAATACCATGGATGGCGAAGCCTTCATGGGCCTCGTGGTATTTCCAGGAGCTGTCCAGGAGGGCCTTGGATGGAATGCAACCAACGTTCAGGCAGGTACCGCCGAGGGCTGTCTTGCCGTCCTTATCCTGGTATTTCTCGATGCAGGCGGTCTTCAAGCCAAGCTGGGCGGCCTTGATCGCAGCCACGTAACCGCCGGGGCCGGCACCGATAACTACCACGTCAAATTTTTGGGTCATGTTTCATTCCTTCTCGAATTCAGGCAAACGGCCCCTCGTGAGGGCCGTTGGATGAGGGCTGCGACTCAGATGTCGAGCAGCAGACGCGCCGGGTCTTCCAGCAGGTTTTTGATCGCGACCAGGAAGCTGACTGCTTCCTTGCCATCGATCAAGCGGTGGTCGTAGGACAGAGCCAGGTACATCATCGGGCGGATAACCACTTGACCGTTGATCGCCATTGGCCGTTGCAGAATGTTGTGCATGCCGAGAATGGCTGCCTGCGGTGGGTTGACGATCGGCGTCGACATCATCGAGCCAAAGGTGCCGCCATTGGTGATGGTGAAGGTGCCGCCGGTCATCTCGTCGATCGACAATTTGCCGTCTTTGGCCTTCTTGCCGAAGGTCGCGATGCCGCCTTCGATTTCAGCCAGGCTCATCAGCTCGGCATTGCGCAGTACCGGCACCACCAGGCCACGGTCACTGGACACCGCTACACCGATGTCGGCATAACCGTGATAGACGATGTCGCTGCCGTCGATCGACGCATTGACCGCCGGGAAGCGCTTCAGGGCTTCGGTAGCGGCCTTGACGAAGAACGACATAAAGCCCAGGCGCACGCCGTTATGGGTCTTCTCGAACAGATCCTTGTACTTCGCACGCAGGGCCATGACTTCGGTCATGTCGACTTCGTTGAAGGTGGTCAGCATGGCCATGTTCGACTGAGCTTCAACCAGACGCTCGGCCACCTTGGCGCGCAGACGCGTCATCGGCACGCGCTTCTCGACGCGATCACCGGCCGCCAACAGTGGCGCGGCAGCAGCAGGAGCGGCAGGCTTGGCGGCGGCAGCAACCGGGGCATTCTTCTTCGCCTCGACTGCGGCAACCACGTCTTCCTTGCTCACACGACCGCCTTTGCCGGTGCCGACAACGCTACTTGGATCGATGCCGTTTTCTTCGGCAATCTTGCGCGCGGCCGGCGACAGCAGTGGCTCATCACCCGCGGCGACCACAGCCGCCGCAGCGGGTGCTGCCGCCTGGGCGGCAACGGCCGGCGCAGCGGCAGCGGCAGCGGCGCCACCTTCATTGAGGGTGCCCAGCAGTTCGTTGCTGAGTACGGTGTCACCTTCGTTCTTGATGATTTGCGCGAGGACGCCGTCGGCCTCGGCCAGCACTTCGATCACGACTTTGTCGGTTTCGATGTCGACGATCAGTTCGTCGCGCTTGACCACATCGCCCGGCTGCTTGTGCCAGGTGGCCACGGTGCCGTCGGCAACCGATTCCGGAAAAGTAGGGGCTTTGATCTCGATAGCCATTATGTGTCGTTCCTTAAATTCGGTTTCTTCTATCAGGCGGCCGCAACCGGCCGCCTGTTGCGCGAAGGCGTTAAACAGTAAAGGCGTCGTGCAGGAGTTTGTCCTGCTGTTCCGCGTGCATTGAGGCATAACCGCAGGCCGGTGCCGCCGAGCCATCACGGCCGGCATATTCCAGGAACAAGGTTTTCTTGTGCCCGCTGGCCACGCGCCGCATGTGGTGCTGGCTGCAATACCAGGCACCCTGGTTCATCGGCTCTTCCTGACACCAGACGATGTGCTTGAGGTTTTTGTACGGCGCCAAAACCTCGGCCAAATCGTCTTCGGGGAACGGATACAGTTGCTCAATACGCACGATGGCGATGTCTTCACGGCCTTCAGCGCGACGCTTCTCCAGCAAGTCGTAATACACCTTGCCGCTGCACAGCACGACCCGCTCGACTTTCTTCGCGTCGTGGGCATCAACTTCACCCAATACGGTCTGGAACGAGCCTTCGGCCAGTTCTTCCAGGGTCGAGATGGCCAATTTGTGGCGCAACAGCGACTTGGGCGTCAATGCGACCAAAGGTTTACGCAGCGGGCGGATCACCTGACGGCGCAGCATGTGGTAGACCTGCGCGGGCGTCGTCGGGACACATACCTGAATGTTGTGCTCGGCGCACAACTGCAGGTAACGCTCCAGACGTGCCGAGGAGTGCTCGGGACCCTGGCCTTCGTAGCCGTGCGGCAACAGCATGGTCAGGCCGCACAGACGCCCCCACTTATGCTCGCCACTGGTGATGAACTGGTCTACCACCACCTGGGCGCCGTTGGCGAAGTCGCCGAACTGCGCTTCCCAGATCACCAACGCATTGGGCGTGGTGGTGGAGTAGCCATATTCAAAGGCCAGTACGGCTTCTTCGGACAACAGCGAGTCGTACAGATCGAAACGCGGCTGACCTTCGTAGAGGTGCTGCAGGGCGATATGGGTGCCGGCGTCCTTCTGGTTGTGCAGCGCCGCATGGCGGTGCGAGAAGGTGCCGCGGCCCACGTCCTGGCCGGTAATGCGGATCGGGTGGCCTTCGAACAACAGGGTGGCGTAGGCCATGGTTTCGGCATAGCCCCAGTTGATCGGCAGCGCTCCGGCCGTCATCTTCTGGCGGTCTTCGAGGATCTTCGCTACCTGGCGCTGAACCACAAAGCCTTCCGGAATCTGCAACAGCTTGTTGGACAGCTCCTGCAAAATCTTCAGCTCAAAACGCGTGTCATGCCGTGCATCCCAGGCGTGACCCAAGTACGGACGCCAGTCGACGAACAGCTCTTCATTGGGCTGCTTGACCAGGCTCTTGACCACATGCTGGCCGTTATCCAGGGCGTTGCGGTAGTCATCGACCTTGGCTTGCACCGCATCGCTGGCATGGCTGCCGGCCTGGGTCAGGGCGTCGGCATACAGCTCGCGGGTGGTGCGCTGCTTGCCGATCTGCTGATACATCAAAGGCTGAGTGCCGCTTGGTTCGTCCGCCTCGTTGTGGCCGCGACGACGGTAGCAAACCAGATCGATCACCACGTCACGCTTGAACTGCATGCGGTAATCGACCGCCAGTTGGGTGACAAACAGCACGGCTTCCGGGTCATCACCATTAACGTGCAGGATCGGCGCCTGAATCATCTTGGCAACGTCGGTGCAATACTCGGTGGAGCGCGAGTCTTCTGGGTTGCTGATGGTGAAGCCGACCTGGTTGTTGATCACGATATGGATGGTGCCGCCCGTTTTGAAACCACGGGTCTGCGACATCTGGAAGGTTTCCATGACCACACCCTGACCGGCAAACGCCGCATCACCGTGCAGGGAAACCGGCAGCACCTTGTCACCGCTGGCATCAAGGCGGCGATCCTGGCGCGCGCGCACCGATCCCTCGACCACTGGCGAAACGATCTCCAGGTGGGACGGGTTGAAGGCCATGGCCAGGTGAACTTCGCCACCGCTGGTCATCACGTTGGACGAGAAGCCTTGGTGGTATTTAACGTCGCCAGAGCCCAGTTCAACCTTCTTCTTGCCTTCGAACTCGTCGAACAGGTCGCGCGGATTCTTGCCGAAGGTGTTGACCAGCACGTTGAGACGGCCACGGTGGGCCATGCCGATGACGATTTCCTTGGTGCCGTAGGAGCCACTGCGCTGGATGATTTCATCGAGCAGCGGAATCAGGCTCTCGCCCCCTTCCAGGCCAAAGCGCTTGGTGCCGGGGTACTTGGTGCCCAGGTACTTTTCCAGGCCTTCGGCGGCGGTCAGACGCTCAAGCAGATGGCTTTGCGCATCGGCACTGATTTGCGGGCGGCCGCGTACGCTTTCCAGACGCTGCTGGAACCACTTGCGCTGCTCGGAATCGACGATATGGGTGAATTCGGCGCCAATGGTGCGGCAATAAGTCTGGCGCAGCGCATCGTGAATCTCGCGCAGGGTCGCTTCTTCTTTGCCGATATACAGCTCGCCGGTGCGGAATACGGTATCCAGATCGGCTGCGGTCAGACCGTAATGGTCAATCGACAGATCGGCGGGCGACGTACGCTGCCACAACCCCAGAGGGTCGAGCTGGGAGGCCTGGTGCCCGCGCATGCGATAAGCCTGAATCAGCCGCAGGACTTCGACCTGCTTCTTCTCATGCTCAGTGCTAACGCTGCCGGCAGAAACCGGTTGGGCGCGGCGCTGGTTTTTGGCCAGTAAAACGAAGTGATCGCGAATCGTAGAATGCGAAACATCGGTGACAGAATTGCCGTCAGCGGGCAGCTTCTGGAAATAGGTGCGCCATTCATCTGGCACAGCGTTGGGATCGTGCAGGTAAAGCTCATAGAGCTCTTCCACATAGGCAGCGTTACCACCGGATAGGTGGGCACTGTTCCACATGCGCTGCATCACGCTTTCTTGCATGCTTGGTCACCCTCGGTAAGGGGACACCATCGGCGTAGATGCCGCAGTTAAGCTAAAACCGAGTCCGGGTGCAGCGACTTCGGTAAAGCCACTACGGGATCCTGCAGATAGTCCGGGTACCAGCCCGGATGCCCCTGCTGGTCGTCGTATTTACAATTTATGAAACATCGCTTTGTGAGCGAGGTTCTTATTGACCACGGCGCGCAAGTTTCTGCGCTGCCGTGGGTATTGCCGGTAAAGCTATGGGTCGATCAGGTCGCGCTTTGCAGCAGCATGCTGCGTATGTGACCGATTGCCTTGGTCGGATTCAGACCTTTAGGGCAAACGCTCACACAGTTCATGATGCTCCGGCAGCGGAATACGCTAAACGGGTCATCCAGCGCGGCAAGACGCTCCTCGGTCCGGGTGTCACGGCTGTCGGCCAGGAAGCGATAGGCCTGCAGCAGTGCCGAGGGGCCGAGGAACTTGTCAGGGTTCCACCAGAACGACGGGCAGGAAGTCGAGCAGCATGCGCACAGAATGCACTCATACAAGCCATCGAGCTTCTCACGATCGGCCGGGGACTGCAGACGCTCGATAGCCGGAGCTGGCGAATCATTCAGCAGGTACGGCTGCACCTTCTCGTATTGCTTGTAGAAGATGCTCATATCGACCACCAGGTCACGAATGACCGGCAAGCCTGGCAGCGGGCGAATCACCAGCTTGCCGCCCTTCAGCCCTGCTTCAGACAGCGGGGTGATACAGGCCAGGGCGTTTTTGCCGTTGATGTTCATGCCGTCGGAACCGCACACACCTTCGCGGCAAGAACGACGATAGGAGAAGCCTTCGTCCTGCTCTTTGATCAGGGCCAGCACGTCAAGAACCATGATGTCCTTGCCGTCGGTATTGACCTGGAAATCCTGCATGAACGGCGCCGCGTCCTGGTCAGGGTTGTAGCGATAAACACTGACTTGCAACATATCGGTCACCCTTAGTAAGTCCGAATCTTGGGTTCAAACACAGGTACAGTCTTCGGTGCGAAGTTAACCGCGCGCTTGCTCACGCGCTTCTCACCCGGGAAGTACAGGGAGTGGCACAGCCAGTTTTCGTCGTCACGCTCTTCGTAGTCTTCACGGGCATGGGCGCCACGGGACTCGGTGCGAGTTTCCGCCGCAATCGCCGTAGCCTCGGCCACTTCGAGCAGGTTCTGCAGCTCCAGTGCCTCGATACGTGCCGTGTTGAATGCCTGGCTCTTGTCGGAGATTTTCACCGTGGCGATGCGCGCACGCAGGTCAGCCAACTGCTTGATGCCCTTCTGCATATATTCGCCAGTGCGGAATACGCCGAAGTAGTTTTGCATGCAGCTCTGCAGTTCCCGACGCAACGGGGCAACATCTTCACCGGTGGTGCGCTCATTGACACCGCGCAGACGCTTGAGCGACAGCTCCAGGTCGGTTTCGCTGGCGCCGCGCAACTCAACACCCTCTTTGAGGGATTTCTCCAGGTGAATACCTGCCGCACGACCGAATACCACCAGGTCCAGCAGCGAGTTGCCGCCCAGACGGTTGGCGCCGTGTACCGATACGCAGGCCACTTCGCCGACCGCAAACAGACCTTCGATGATCTTGTCGTTGCCGTTGGCATCCTGGGTGATGGCTTGACCATGGATGTTGGTCGGCACGCCGCCCATCATGTAGTGGCAAGTCGGGATAACCGGAACCGGTGCAACCACTGGATCGACATGAGCAAAGGTCTTGGACAGTTCGCAAATGCCCGGCAGGCGGCTATGCAGCACTTCCTCGCCGAGGTGATCGAGCTTGAGCAGCACGTGATCCTTGTTCGGGCCACAGCCGTTACCGGCAATCACTTCCTTGACCATCGAGCGGGCAACCACGTCGCGACCGGCGAGGTCCTTGGCGTTCGGAGCATAACGCTCCATGAAGCGCTCGCCATGGGCGTTGATCAGGTAACCACCCTCGCCACGGCAACCCTCGGTAACCAGTACACCAGCGCCGGCGATGCCGGTCGGGTGGAACTGCCACATTTCGATGTCCTGCACCGGCACGCCAGCACGCAGCGCCATGCCGATACCGTCACCGGTGTTAATCAGGGCGTTGGTGGTCGAGGAGTAGATGCGCCCGGCACCGCCGGTAGCCAGCACGACGGCCTTGGAGCGGATGTACACGGTCTCGCCGGTCTCGATGCAGATGGCGATAACGCCAACAAATGCACCGTCCTGGTTCTTCACCAGGTCGACGGCGAACCACTCGTTGAGGAACGAAGTACCGGCCTTCAGGTTGGCCTGATACAAGGTGTGCAGCAGCGCGTGACCGGTACGGTCGGCGGCAGCGCAGGTACGAGCGGCCTGGGTGGAGTTGTCCGGCCCCTTGGACTGGCCACCGAATGGACGCTGATAGATGCGCCCCTGCTCGGTGCGGGAGAACGGCAGGCCCATGTGCTCAAGCTCAAATACGGCCTCTGGGCCGACCGAGCACATATATTCGATAGCGTCCTGGTCACCGATATAGTCGGAACCCTTGACGGTATCGTACATATGCCAACGCCAGTCATCCTGCGGGTCAGCCGAGGCGATGGCGCAAGTGATGCCGCCCTGGGCGGAAACGGTGTGCGAACGGGTCGGGAACACCTTGGTGACTACGGCAGTCTTGTGACCGCCCTGGGCCAACTGCAGCGCTGCGCGCATGCCGGCACCGCCGCCACCAATAATGATGGCGTCATAGGAAAGCGTACTAATGTTAGCCATGAATCAGATACCCCAAAGAATCTGCACACCCCAGACGAAGAACGTGAACATGGCGATGCCACACGTTGCCTGGAAGAGAAACCGCACGGTGGTCGCCCACTTGCCCAGCGCCATCGGCGTCAGGTAGTCGGTGGAAATGGTCCACATGCCAACCCAGGCATGGGCGCCAACAGCGACCAAGGCCAAGAGGCTGAAGATGCGCATCCAGCCCTGGGAGAACAGGCCATGCCAATCGGCGAAGGTCAGTTCAGGGCTGGCAATCAGGTAGCCCAGCAGAAAGAGAAAATAAGCCGCTACAACGACGGCGGAAACACGTTGCGCCATCCAGTCGTAGAGGCCTGAACGCGAGAAGTTCGTGACGTTGGTTACCATATCCACACCCCTGCCAGCACTATCACTACCGCAGACACGGCAATAACGATTTGCGAGCCCAGTGCGCCGCCTTCCAGCGTCTCACCGATACCCATGTCCATGATCAGATGGCGCACACCGGCCACCAGGTGATACAGCAGAGCGGAGAGCAAACCCCAAATTACCAGCTTGGTCAGCGGGCTGGTCATACACGCCTTCACTTGCTCGAAGCCTTCTTCGGATGCCAGCGACTTGTCGAGCGCATACAGCAGCACGGCAAGGCCAACAAAAAGAATGACACCGGAGACACGGTGAAGAATGGACGTGTAAGCAGTGATTGGGAGCTTGATCGTCCTAAGGTCTAGATTTACAGGTCTTTGGCTTTTCACGGCTTATTTTCACACTGAGAGCCCCTAACAATCAGGGCAAAGTTGTCGGGAAGTGCACAGGCCAGTTACCCACCACCCAGGGAGTGGCGACATCCAGAATGCAGGCCCTAAAGCCCCTGGCGGCCGGGGGTCGAGTATAGACAGTTAGGGTACTAATGACAACGCGCAGGCCTTACCCTAAAGGTGCATTGCGCTGCTTGTTGAAAGAGCGTAAATGGCCGCTTTTTTCGTGCAAAAACAAGGCTCAAAGCCTTCTGCCAACTGGATTCCGGCAAATTGACTTTAGAATTTATCGCTCTATAGTGGTCGAGCCCTGCGTGGGGGGCAGTTGATGATTCCAAGCATAATTAGGAGGCCATACATGGCTGACAAAAAAGCGCAGTTGATCATCGAGGGCGCAGCCCCCGTCGAACTGCCCGTTTTATCCGGCACCGTTGGTCCCGATGTAATTGACGTACGGGGCTTAACCGCCACGGGCCGTTTCACTTTTGATCCTGGCTTTATGTCCACCGCCTCGTGCGAGTCGAAGATCACCTATATCGATGGTGACCAGGGCATATTGCTGCATCGCGGTTACCCGATCGAGCAACTGGCCGAGAAGTCTGACTATCTCGAAACCTGCTATCTGTTGCTCAACGGCGAATTGCCCAATGCCGCCGAGAAAGAGCAGTTCGTCAACACCATCAAGAACCACACCATGGTTCATGAGCAGCTGAAAAGCTTCCTCAATGGTTTCCGCCGTGACGCCCATCCGATGGCCATCATGTGTGGCGTAGTCGGCGCATTGTCGGCGTTCTATCATGACTCTCTGGACATCAACGACGCGCATCACCGCGAAGTATCGGCCATGCGCCTGATTGCCAAGATGCCTACCATTGCCGCCCTGGCGTATAAATACTCCATGGGCCAGCCGATGATGTATCCGCGCAACGACCTGAACTACGCAGAAAACTTCCTGCACATGATGTTCAACACCCCGTGCGAGATCAAACCGATCAGCCCGGTGTTGGCCAAGGCCATGGACCGTATTTTTGTCCTGCACGCCGACCATGAGCAAAACGCCTCCACCTCCACCGTGCGCCTGGCCGGCTCCTCGGGTGCCAACCCGTTCGCCTGTATCGCTGCCGGTATTGCCGCCCTGTGGGGGCCGGCTCACGGCGGGGCCAACGAAGCCGTACTGAGCATGCTGGACGAGATCGGCAACGTCGACAACATCGACAAGTACATCGCCAAGGCCAAGGACAAGAACGACCCATTCAAGCTGATGGGCTTCGGTCATCGCGTCTACAAAAACCGCGACCCACGCGCCACCGTGATGAAGCAGACCTGCGATGAAGTGCTGAAAGAACTGGGCATCACCAACGATCCGCAACTGGCCCTGGCCATGCGCCTGGAAGAGATCGCCCTGACCGACCCGTACTTCAAGGAACGCAACCTGTACCCGAACGTCGACTTCTACTCGGGCATCATCTTGAAGGCGATCGGCATTCCGACCAGCATGTTCACCGTGATCTTCGCCATGTCCCGTACCGTTGGCTGGATCTCGCACTGGAAAGAAATGCTCTCCAGCCCGTACAAGATCGGCCGCCCGCGCCAGCTGTACACCGGCTACCCGCAGCGCGACATGACCGAGCTGAAAGACCGCAAGTAAGCTTGCCGGGTCAATCCAGGCTGTCTAACGGCAGTCTGGGCAAGATGAAAATGCCCTCTGATCGCAAGATCGAGGGCATTTTTTGTTGCAGAGCAAAAACTCAACAGCACCAGCAGCCCTCTTATCGAGGCAAAGAACCGCGCTGCAAGGCTCGCCGAGCATTGGCCGCCGCCTCCTGGTGACCGGCCTGCGCCACCTGCTCCGCCGCCAACAACCAACGCTGGGCATCAACCCTGGCCGGCAGTTGCACAGGCGCCAGCACCAGCACCGCCCAGGCCCCAGCGGACTGCCAGGCCGACTCGAAACTGGAGAAACTGGTTTGCCAGCGCCGGCTATTACCCGCGCGCAGCAACAGAGTCTGCTCTTCCCGGTCATAGCCCACCAACACCGCATAACGCGGCATATCAACCCAGGCCATGCCCTCATTGAAACGCAACAACACCGGCAAGCCCGCAGCCACCTGCTCCAGCAACGCCGGCAAACTTGGCTGCAGCGGATACACCAGCAGGCCATGGCTGTTCACCTGGGCAAGCATACTCTGCTGCAAGCGCGCTTCCGCCTCGGGCAAGTGCAGCGCCTTGGCCTGCAACCCCGGCGAGGTATCCACACCCTGCTGCACCAGCAGGCTGGCCAGGGCCGTCGGCGCCCCCTGATAAGCACGCTCGGGGAAAGCCGGCACCTCGGTCAGCTCCACCCGCTCGGGCAACGGCCGCAGCGCCTGCTGCAAAGCCGTCGGCCCACTACAGGCCGACAGACTCAGGCAGGTGGCAAATAGCAGCGGCAGGCAATACGCAGAGCGACGGGAGAGCGGCACGGGGAGATCCCTCTAAACAGGCAGATGTCGCCATGATACTGACAGACGCCCAACGCCGCACCGCGCAAAAACATCACACGGCCGCCAACAGGCCTTGTCGAACGCCAGCCGCGGGAGCGCCAGGGTCAAAAAATCGGCCGGACAAGCAAATCTTGTCCGGCCGACAGAGCTCCCGTGACCGGCGCACAGATCCAGCCACTTGCCGTCAGGCCGCAGGGCGGGCCTATGCGTAGCGATCAGCCGGCGCTTGGCGCGATGGCTGCGTTGACCAGTTCTTGCGCCTCACTCACCAGGCGCTGCAAATGCGCATCACCCAGGAAGCTTTCCGCGTAAATCTTGTAGATATCTTCGGTGCCCGAGGGCCGCGCGGCGAACCAGCCGTTGGCGGTGATCACCTTCAAGCCCCCAATCGCCTCATTGTTACCCGGCGCATGGCTGAGAATGCTTTGAATCGCCTCGCCCGCCAGTTCGGTGGAGCGCACCTGCTCCGGCGCCAGTTTGCTCAACTGCTTTTTCTGCTCAGGCGTGGCGGCGGCATCGATGCGGGTGGCCACCGGCTCGCCCAGCTCCTGCACCAGTGCCTGATAGCGCTCGCCAGGGTCACGGCCGCTGCGGGCGGTCATCTCGGCGGCCAACAGGGCCGGGATCAGACCGTCCTTGTCGGTGCTCCACACCGAGCCATCACGACGCAGGAAGGAGGCGCCGGCGCTTTCTTCGCCGCCGAAACCCAGGGAGCCATCAAACAAGCCGGCGGCGAAATACTTGAAGCCCACCGGCACTTCATACAAACGCCGACCGAGCTTGTGACTGACCCGGTCGATCAGGCCGCTGCTCACCACAGTCTTGCCAACAGCTGCATCGGCACGCCATTGCGGGCGGTTCTGGTACAGATAATCGATGGCCACCGCCAGGTAGTTGTTCGGCTGCATCAGGCCCATGCTCGGGGTGACGATGCCGTGGCGGTCATGGTCCGGGTCGCAGGCAAAGGCCACCTGATAACGGTCTTTCAGGGCGATCAGGCCGCGCATGGCGTGGGCCGACGACGGGTCCATACGCACCCGGCCATCCCAGTCCAGGCTCATAAAGCGGAAGGTCGGATCGACCTGCTTGTTCACCACGTCCAGGTTCAGCCGGTAGTGCTCGGCAATCGCCGACCAGTAGTTGACCCCGGCGCCACCCAGCGGGTCGACGCCCAGGCGCAGGCCGGAATCGGCAATCGCCTGCATGTCGATGACAGTGCCCAGATCGGCCACATAGCTGTTCAGGTAGTCATGCCGATGGGTGGTGGCAGCTTTCAGGGCCTGGGCGTAGCCGATGCGCTTGACGCCCTGCAGGCCGGCGGCCAGCAGTTCATTTGCACGGTTTTCGATCCAGCGGGTGATGTCGCTGTCGGCCGGGCCACCGTTAGTGGGGTTGTACTTGAAGCCGCCGCTTTGCGGCGGGTTGTGCGACGGGGTGATGACGATGCCATCGGCCAGACCGCGGCTACGGCCACGGTTGTAGCAGAGGATGGCGTGGGAAATCGCCGGGGTCGGGGTGTATTCGTCATCGGCTGCCAGCATCACCTCGACGCCATTGGCCGCCAGTACTTCCAGGGCGCTGGCGCTGGCCGGGGTGGACAGCGCGTGGGTGTCGATACCGAGAAACAACGGGCCGTTGATGTCCTGAGCGTGGCGGTATTCGCAAATCGCCTGGCTGATGGCCAACACATGCCACTCATTGAAGCTCAGGTCAAAGGAGCAACCCCGATGGCCCGAGGTGCCGAACGCCACGCGCTGGCTGCTGATGCTCGGGTCCGGCTGGCCGGTGTAATAGGCGCTGACCAGCAGCGGCACATTGACCAGCATTTCGGGCAAAACCTGGCTACCGGCCAACGGGTGGGTGCTACTCATGTAAAGCTCCATGGGTTGAGTCAGGCGCGCAGTTTAACCATTTCAGGCGCAGGGATAACGCCCTTACAGGAAGAAAATACGCGCCATGGGGCATGCCCAAAGCCCTGTAGGAGCCAGCGTGCTGGCGATTCCGGCGAGACGAGCCGCAGGCAATGGCGCAGCTTAAAAGCTGTCGCCCGGCACCCGCACCCACCCCTCCATCAGCACCCGCGCGCTGCGACTCATGCTTGCCTTGGTCACGCTCCACTCGCCATTGACCTGGCTGGCTTCGGCGCCGACCCGTAAGGTGCCAGAGGGATGGCCAAAGCGTACCGCCGTGCGCGCACCGCCACCGGCCGCCAGATTGACCAAAGTGCCGGGCACCGCCGCCGCCGTGCCGATGGCCACCGCACAGGTGCCCATCATCGCGTGGTGCAGCTTGCCCATGGACAGCGCGCGCACCAGCAGGTCCACCTCGTCCGCCTCGATCTGCTTGCCGCTGGAGGCCTGATAGGACTTGGGCGGGCTGACGAAGGCGATCTTCGGCGTGTGCTGCCGGGTCAATGCCTCTTCAGCCGTCTTGATCAGGCCCATGCGCAGGGCGCCGGCCACGCGGATCTGCTCGAAGCGCGCGAGTTGCTGCGGGTCGCCGTTGATGGCCTCGCGCAGCTCGGTGCCCTGGTAGCCGATGTCCTCGGCATTGACGAACACGGTGGGGATGCCGGCGCTGATCATGGTCGCCTTGAAGGTACCGACACCCGGCACCTCCAGCTCATCGACCAAATTGCCGGTGGGGAACATCGAGCCACCCTCCTCGCCATCGTCGGATGGATCGAGGAATTCCAGCACGATCTCCGCCGCCGGGAAGGTCACCCCATCCAGCTCGAAGTCGCCGGTTTCCTGCACCTGTCCATTGCTGACCGGCACGTGGGCGATGATGGTTTTGTGGATATTGGCCTGCCAGATACGCACCACGCACACCCCGTTGTCGGGGATGCGCGCCGGATCAACCAGCCCGGAGTGGATGGCGAAAGCGCCGGCGGCGGTGGACAGGTTGCCGCAGTTGCCGCTCCAGTCGACGAAGGCCTTGTCGATAGAGACCTGGCCGTAGAGGTAATCGACGTCGTGCTCAGGCACGCTGCTTTTCGCCAGGATCACGCACTTGGAGGTCGAAGAAGTCGCGCCGCCCATGCCATCGATATGCGCGCTATAAGGATCGGGGCTGCCGATTACGCGCATAAACAGCTTGTCACGCGCCGCGCCCGGCACCTGGCAACTGGCTGGCAGGTCCTGCAGGCGGAAGAACACGCCCTTGCTGGTGCCGCCACGCATGTAGGTGGCGGGAATCTTGATCTGAGGTTGCTGAGCCATGATGGGGTCCTGGCTGGGTCAAGGTAGCCCGGATGCAATCCGGGAAGACGAGGGCACCCCGGATTGCATCCGGGCTACAGGCTGGAGCTCCCTCTCCCGAGGGAGAGAGAGTTAGTGGCGGCCTCAGCCGGCGGACGACTCGAGGAAGTCCTGAGCGAAGCGCTGCAGCACGCCGCCGGCCTTGTACACGTGCACTTCGGCGGCGGTATCCAGACGGCAGATCACCGGCACCTTGAGCACCTCACCGTTACGCCGGTTGACCACCAGGGTCAGCTCGCCACGCGGCGCTACATCGCCCTGGATGTCATAGGTCTCGGTGCCGTCCAGACCGAGCGTCAGGCGGGTGGTGCCCGGCTTGAACTCCACCGGCAGCACGCCCATGCCCACCAGGTTGGTGCGGTGAATGCGTTCGAAGCCTTCAGCCGCGATCACTTCCACGCCAGCCAGGCGCACGCCCTTGGCGGCCCAGTCACGGGAGCTGCCCTGGCCGTAGTCGGCACCGGCGACGATGATCAGGTTCTGCTTGCGGTTCATGTAGGTTTCGATCGCCTCCCACATGCGCATGACCTTGCCTTCCGGCTCGACGCGAGCCAGCGAACCCTTCTTCACCACGCCGTCGACCACGGCCATCTCATTGACCAGCTGCGGGTTGGCGAAGGTGGCGCGCTGGGCGGTCAAATGATCACCCCTATGAGTCGCGTAGGAGTTGAAGTCCTCCTCCGGCAAGCCCATTTTGTGCAGGTACTCGCCGGCAGCCGAGTCCAGCAGGATGGCGTTGGACGGCGACAGGTGGTCGGTGGTGATGTTGTCCGGCAGGATCGCCAGCGGCAGCATGCCCTTGAGCGTGCGCTCACCGGCCAGGGCACCTTCCCAGTACGGTGGACGGCGGATGTAGGTGGACTGCGGGCGCCAGTCGTACAGCGGGCTCTCGGCCTCCGTCACCGTTCCCAGATCAAACATCGGGATATAGATCTGCTTGAACTGCTCCGGTTTCACGCTGGAGGCGACGATGGCGTCGATTTCCTCGTCGCTCGGCCACAGGTCTTTCAGGGTGATCGGCTGGCCATTCGCATCAACGCCCAGCACATCCTGCTCGATGTCGAAACGCACGGTGCCGGCGATGGCGTAGGCCACCACCAGTGGCGGCGAGGCCAGGAAGGCCTGCTTGGCGTAGGGATGGATACGGCCGTCGAAGTTGCGGTTGCCGGAAAGCACGGCGGTGGCATACAGGTCGCGGTCGATGATTTCCTGCTGGATCGCCGGATCCAGCGCACCGGACATGCCGTTACAGGTGGTGCAGGCGTAGGCGACGATGCCGAAGCCGAGCTGCTCCAGCTCCGTCAGCAGGCCAGCGTCTTCCAGGTACAGCTTGGCGACTTTCGAGCCCGGCGCGAACGAGGTCTTGACCCAGGGCTTGCGCAGCAGACCCAGCTGGTTGGCCTTTTTCGCCAAGAGGCCTGCGGCCACCACGTTGCGCGGGTTGGAGGTGTTGGTGCAGCTGGTGATGGCAGCGATGATCACCGCACCATCGGGCAGCAGGCCTTCGGCTTCCTCGGCCTTGGCCGCCGCCAGTTTGGCCTCGTCGGCAATCCCACGCTCATGCAGCGCCGAGGTCGGCAGGCGCTTGTGCGGGTTGCTCGGGCCGGCCATGTTGCGCACCACGCTGGACAGGTCGAACTCCAGCACGCGCTCGTACTCGGCGCTGACCAGCGCATCAGCCCACAGGCCGGTGAGCTTGGCGTAGTTCTCGACCAGCGCCACCTGCTCCGGCTCACGGCCAGTCAGTTTGAGGTAATCGATGGTCTGCTGGTCGATGTAGAACATCGACGCCGTGGCGCCGTATTCCGGGCACATGTTGGAGATGGTGGCGCGGTCGCCGATCGACAGGCTGTCCGCGCCCGCACCGAAGAACTCGACATAGGCGCCGACCACCCGCTCCTTGCGCAGGAACTCGGTGATGGCCAGGACGATGTCGGTGGCAGTGATACCGGGCTGGCGCTTGCCGGTCAGCCGGACACCGACGATATCGGGCAGGCGCATCATCGACGGCAGACCGAGCATCACGGTTTCCGCTTCCAGGCCACCGACGCCAATGGCGATCACGCCAAGGGCATCCACGTGCGGGGTGTGCGAATCGGTGCCCACGCAGGTATCGGGGAAGGCCACGCCACCGCGCGCCTGGATCACCGGGCTCATTTTCTCCAGGTTGATCTGGTGCATGATGCCGTTGCCAGCCGGGATCACATCGACATTTTTAAAGGCAGTCTTGGTCCACTCGATAAAGTGGAAGCGGTCCTCGTTGCGACGCTCTTCCACGGCGCGGTTCTTCTCGAACGCATCCGGATCGAAACCACCGAATTCCACGGCCAGCGAGTGGTCGACGATCAGCTGGGTCGGCACCACCGGGTTGACCTTGGACGGATCACCGCCCTTCTCGGCGATGGCATCACGCAGGCCGGCGAGATCGACCAGTGCGGTCTGGCCGAGAATGTCGTGGCACACCACACGGGCCGGATACCAGGGGAAATCGAGGTCGCGCTTGCGCTCGATCAACTGCTTGAGCGAATCGGTCAAAGCCTCCGGCTCGCAGCGGCGCACCAGTTGCTCGGCCAGCACACGGGAGGTGTACGGCAGCTTGGCGTAGGCGCCGGGGGCGATGGCCTCGATTGCCGCGCGAGTATCGAAGTAATCTAGCGCGGTGCCAGGCAGATTCTTGCGGTACTGGGTGTTCATGTTATTTACGCTCCTTGAGCGGAACGAAAGTCAGGTCTTCCGGGCCAACGTAGTTGGCGCTGGGGCGAATGATCTTGCCGTCGATACGTTGTTCGATGACGTGGCTGGACCAGCCGGCGGTGCGGGCGATGACGAACAACGGCGTGAACATGGCGGTCGGCACGCCCATCATGTGATAGCTGACGGCACTGAACCAATCGAGGTTGGGGAACATCTTCTTGGCTTCCCACATCACGCTTTCCAGGCGCTCGGCGATGTCGAACATCTTGCTGTTGCCCTGCTCGGCACTCAGTTGGCGCGCCACTTCCTTAATCACCTTGTTGCGCGGATCGGCCACGGTGTACACCGGATGGCCGAAGCCAATCACCACTTCTTTCTTCTCAACCCGAGCACGAATGTCGGCCTCGGCTTCATCCGGGCTGTCGTAGCGCTTCTGAATCTCGAAGGCCACTTCATTGGCGCCGCCGTGCTTGGGTCCGCGCAGCGCACCGATGCCACCACAGATGGCGGAGAACATGTCGGAGCCGGTGCCGGCCACCACCCGCGAGGTAAAGGTCGAGGCATTGAACTCATGCTCGGCATACAGAATCAGCGATACGTGCATGGCCCGCACCCAGCTTTCCCGTGGCGCCTGGCCATGCAGCAGATGGAGGAAGTGGCCGCCAATGGAGTCGTCATCGGTTTCCACCTCGATGCGCTTGCCGTTGTGGCTGAAGTGATACCAATACAGCAGCATCGAGCCCAGGGAGGCCATCAACTTGTCGGCGATGTCGCGGGCGCCCGGATGGTTGTGGTCGTCCTTCTCCGGCGCCAGACAACCGAGCACGGACACCCCGGTGCGCATCACATCCATCGGATGGGCGGATGGCGGCAGTTGCTCCAGCGCCGTTTTCAGCGCCGCCGGCAGGCCGCGCAAGGCCTTGAGTTTGGCCTTGTAGCCGGCCAGTTCGGCAATATTGGGCAGCTTGCCATGCACCAGTAGGTGGGCAATTTCTTCAAATTCACAGGTGGTGGCGACATCCAGGATGTCATAGCCACGGTAATGCAGGTCGTTGCCGCTGCGGCCAACGGTACAGAGCGCGGTATTGCCGGCGGCGGTGCCGCTCAGGGCCACGGATTTTTTCGGCTTGAAGCCGGGAGTGGCTTCGGGGCTAGTGCTCATCAGGTGTTCTCCTCATCCAGTGCGGTGGGATGTTTCTTGTTTTTACGCGGGCCGGCGCGACCCGCGATCCGGTTATTTCTTGGCGGCAAACAGCGCGTCGAGGTGCTGTTCGAAGGCGTGGTAGTTGATGCGCTCGTAAAGCTCCATGCGGGTCTGCATGGTGTCGATCACATTCTTCTGGGTGCCGTCGCGGCGCAGGGCGGTGTAGACATTCTCAGCGGCCTTGTTCATGGCACGGAAGGCCGACAGCGGGTAGAGCACCAGGGACACGTCGACGCTGGCCAGCTCTTCGGTGGTGTACAGCGGCGTGGCGCCAAACTCGGTGATGTTGGCCAGGATCGGCGCCTTGATGCGCTCGGCAAAGGTCTTGTACATCGCCAGTTCGGTGATGGCTTCCGGGAAGATCATGTCGGCGCCGGCTTCGATGCAGGCGGCAGCACGGTCCAGCGCCGAGTTCAGGCCTTCGACGGCCAACGCATCGGTACGCGCCATGATCACGAAGCTGTCATCGGTACGGGCATCGACGGCAGCCTTGATCCGATCGACCATTTCCTGCTGGGTGACGATCTCTTTATTCGGACGATGGCCGCAGCGCTTGGCACCCACCTGGTCTTCGATATGGATGGCGGCAGCGCCAAACTTGATCATCGACTTGACGGTGCGCGCCACGTTGAAGGCCGAGCTGCCAAAGCCGGTGTCCACGTCCACCAGCAAGGGCAGATCGCAGACGTCGGTGATGCGGCGCACGTCGGTGAGCACGTCATCCAGGCCGGTGATGCCCAGATCCGGCAGGCCCAGGGAGCCGGCGGCCACACCGCCACCGGAGAGGTAAATCGCCTTGAAGCCGGCGCGCTGGGCCAGCAAGGCATGGTTGGCGTTGATCGCGCCGACGACTTGCAAGGGATGCTCGGCCGCGACCGCGTCGCGAAAACGTTGACCTGGCGTGCTCTTGACTGAACTCATGACTCAGCTCCTGGTTTAGTGGTCTTGTCTGCAGCGCCCAGATAGTGGCGCTCGATATTGCGCTTGGAGGCGCCGATGTGACGGCGCATCAGCAACTCGGCCAGCTCACCGTCACGGTCAGCGATGGCATCGAGAATTCGGTGATGTTCGGCAAAGGCCTGGCGTGGCCGCTTGGGCGTGGCCGAGAACTGGATGCGGTACATGCGCACCAGTTGATACAGCTCACCGCAGAGCATCTGGCTGAGGGTGCGATTGCCGCTGCCCTGGATGATCCGGTAGTGGAAATCGAAATCGCCTTCCTGCTGGTAATAGCCGACACCGGCCTGGAACGCGGCGTCCTGCTCGTGGGTATCCAGCACCCGGCGCAATTCGTCGATCTGCGCCAGACTCATGCGCTCGGCGGCCAGGCGACAGGCCATGCCCTCCAGCGACTCGCGGATTTCGTACAACTCAATCAGCTCGGCGTGGCTAAGCGAGACCACTCGCGCACCCACATGGGGGATGCGCACCAGCAGCTTCTGCCCTTCCAGGCGATGGATCGCTTCACGCAAGGGGCCACGACTGATGCCATAGACGCGGGCCAGCTCGGGCTCGGAGATCTTGCTGCCTGGGGCGATCTCACCCTTGACGATGGCGGCCTGGATGCGCCGGAACACATGTTCGGAGAGGGTTTCCGAATCATCCTGCTGGAGACTGGTGGCGCTAGTGACGTCAGGCATATTGTCGACACATCCGAGAACAGTTGCTGAAAAATAAGCCTGCATGACCATTAATGTCAAACAATCTAGCCAAACTGTCGACAATCGGCCGAACGGAAATAGTCTCAAAGCCTCAGCGGATACTTGCACAAACGCCGTTAAGCGTATGTCCCCGCTGAAAAAGCCCATGTTAGAATGCCCGCCCTAGCGCTATCCCAGGCACGTTTGCCAAGCCTGCTAGAATTTCCAGGCCGGTTGTTTGACGGGCTACTCGCCACCCAGCCGCCCTCCTTGCCCAACCATCGCCACTGCTTGCGGATTTATGACAAACAAGCCCTTTGCCCTACTCCTTTGCCTGGCCCTGTTACCCAGCACAAGCCTCGCCGCAGACAAGCCGGTGTTTGGCCTGAACGAGTACGCGCAACTGGCCGGGCTCAATCTCGAAGTGGCCGCCAAACTCGATACCGGGGCCAAGACAGCATCGCTCAGCGCCCGCGACATCACCCGTTTTAAGCGCGACGGCGAGACCTGGGTACGTTTCTACCTGGCCATCGACGACGCCCACGAGCACCCGATTGAGCGGCCGCTGGCACGCATCAGCAAGATCAAACGGCGCGCCGGCGATGTTGACCCCGACGAAGGCAAGACCTATACCGCGCGGCCGGTGATTGAACTGGCCATCTGCATGGGCAAGACCCAACGCACGATCGAGGTCAACCTGACCGATCGCAGCGCCTTCCAATATCCGCTGCTGATTGGCTCGGAAGCCTTGAAACGCTTCAACGCCCTGATTGACCCAAACCTTAAATACGCAGCAGGAAAACCTGCCTGCGCCCCTGACGCACACTCTGCCGAGTAATCCACATGCGCGCTCTTAACCTGCATCTGAAAGTCCTTATCGCCCTATTGGTGAGCCTGGGCATTCTGGTCACGGCCTATCAGATTTTCATCCTGGGCATCCCCATGACCACGGATGAAACGGACTACCTGTGGAACGTCGACGCCAAGGTCGAGTTCCAGGCCAATCCTCGTGATCCGGTCAAGGTGCAGATGTTCGTGCCGCCGCTGAATCAGGACTACGTCAGCCTGAACGAAAGCTTTATCTCCAATAACTACGGGGTGAGCATCAATCGCAACGACGGCAACCGTAAGGTGACCTGGTCGGCGCGGCGTGCCAGCGGCAACCAGACCCTGTACTACCGCCTGGTGCTGACCAAGCGCTACAGCGATGAGAAGCCCAAGGCCAAAGGCCCGATCTTCCGCGAAAGCATCGCCGTGGAAGGCGCCGAGAAGATCGCCGCCGAAGCCCTGCTGGCGCCGATCCGGCAACACTCGGCGGACGTCGAGACCTTCATCAGCGAGACCGTCAAGCGGGTCAACAACACCAACGACGACAACGTCAAACTGCTGTTCGCTGGTGACTCGTCGGTGACCAATAAAGCCCGGATAATCGAGCTGCTGCTGTCCATCGCCCATGTGCCGATGGAGCGCGTACACACCATTCGCCTGGTCGCCGACCAGCCGCAAACCCCTGAGCTGTGGCTGCGCAGCTTCAACGGCAACAACTGGCTGTACTTCAACCCGCAAAGCGGTGAGCAAGGCCTGCCGAGTGACCGCCTGGTGTGGTGGACCGGTGATGACAACCTGATCAACGTCGAAGGCGGCAAGAAAGCCAAGGTGACTTTTAGCCTCGACAACAGCGAGATGAACGCCATTCACCTGGCCAAGCTGACCGACGAGAACACCGACGTTAACTTCCTCGAATACTCGCTGTACGGCCTGCCGCTACAAACCCAGCAGACCTACCAGATTCTCATCATGCTGCCGATTGGCGTCTTGGTGATCCTGATTCTGCGCAACCTCGGCGGCCTGCAGACCCTGGGTACCTTTACCCCGGTGCTGATTGCCCTGGCCTTCCGCGAAACCCAGCTGGGTTTCGGCATCATGCTGTTTACCGTGATCACGGCGCTTGGCCTGTCCCTGCGCTCCTACCTTGAGCACCTGAAACTGCAGATGCTGCCGCGCTTGTCGGTGGTGCTGACCTTTGTGGTGATTTTGATCGCCGTGATCAGCCTGTTTAGCCACAAGCTCGGCCTGGAGCGTGGCCTGTCGGTGTCGTTGTTCCCGATGGTGATTCTGACCATGACCATCGAACGCCTGTCGATTACCTGGGAAGAGCGCGGCGGTGGCCATGCCTTCAAGGTTGCCGCCGGCACCCTGGTAGCCGCGTCCCTCGCCTACCTGCTGATGAACATTCCGGAGCTGACCTATTTCATCTTCACCTTCCCGGCGGTGCTGTTGATTCTGGTGGGTTTCATGCTGGCGATGGGTCGCTATCGCGGCTACCGCCTGACCGAACTCTTTCGCTTCAAAGCCTTCCTGAAGGATTGAACCATGATCGGTCTGTGGAAGAGATGGAAAGCCCTGGAAGCCCGCGGCATCATGGGCATCAACCGGCGCAATGCTGACTACGTACTCAAGTACAACAAGCGCAGCCTGTACCCAGTGGTGGATGACAAGATCATCACCAAGATGCGCGCGATCGAAGCCGGCATCCATGTGCCGGAAATGTACGGGATCATTTCCACCGAGAAGGAAATCGAGAAGCTCGACGAGATCATCGGCGGGCGTACCGACTTCGTTATCAAGCCAGCCCAGGGCGCCGGCGGTGACGGCATCCTGGTGATTGCCGACCGCTTCGAGGGCCGCTATCGCACGGTCTCCGGCAAGATCGTCAGCCATGAGGAGATCGAGTATCAGATCTCCAGCATTCTCACCGGCCTCTACTCCCTGGGTGGCCACCGAGATCGCGCGCTGATCGAATACCGCGTGACCCCGGACCCGATCTTCAAAAGCATCAGCTATGAAGGCGTGCCGGACATCCGCATCATCGTGCTGATGGGTTACCCGGTGATGGCCATGTTGCGCCTGCCCACCCGCCAATCCGGTGGCAAGGCCAACCTGCACCAGGGCGCCATCGGCGTCGGTGTCGACCTGGCCACCGGTTTGACCCTGCGCGGCACCTGGCTAAACAACAAGATCAGCAAGCACCCGGATACCACCAACGCGGTGGACGGCGTGCAGCTACCCGACTGGGACGGCTTTATGAAGCTGGCCGCCGGGTGCTACGAGCTGTGCGGCCTGGGCTATATAGGTGTCGACATGGTGCTGGACGTAGACAAGGGCCCGCTGATTCTCGAGCTCAACGCCCGCCCCGGCCTGAACATTCAGATCGCCAACGACTGCGGCCTGACCCATCGCGCCCATGCCGTGGAAGCACGCCTGGCCGAGCTAAAGAAACAGGGCATCAGCGAAACGCCAGAGGAGCGCGTGCGCTTTGCCCAGGAGCTGTTCGGCCACGTCCAACCCGCCGAAATCTGATAAGCCCACACCCACAAAAAAGCCGTTCACTTAAGCCAAGTGAACGGCTTTTTTGCGGCCCGGATGCAATCCGGGGCGCTGGTTATCCTGCCAATGCCCTCCCGGATTTCATCCGGGCTACCTCTGTCGCACCTTAAACGCACAACATTGCAGCTCGATGGTTTTTTGTGCGCGCAACTCACGTCTTAGTCAGCGCACGATAGCCAACTCAAACGCCCCCACATCGACATGCTGGTGTACCTGCATGCCCGACTCATTTACCGGCAACGCCTGCAGCGGGCGCTTGAATGGCTTGTTGTCCAGGGTTTGCACCTGGCGATCCTCGTCGGTGGTCAGCAGCAATACATAGCGCTCACCCTGGCGGGCATTGACCGGCACCGTGCCCTCGATAAAGGCATAGCGGTACCAGGTTTCGCCGTGCAGTTGGTACACCGCATCACTGACCAGGCGGGTCGGTTGCTTGCGCTCATCGAGAAACAGCAACGAGGGGTACACCACCTGCTTGTTGGCAAAACTGCGCACCCGCAGGCCATAGGTGTGCTGTGAACTTGGCAGCTTCAGGGCGGCGTAATAACTGCGACCCATGGGGAAGTCAAAGCTCGGGGAGAAACCGTTAAGCTCCTGATAGCGCGGCTCATCCACCGACAGCTCGGTAAAGGCGCCTTCGGCCAGATGACCGCAGCACTGGTCCTGCAAGCCTTGATACAAGCCCTCGGCCTTCTCCTGACTGCCTTCGAGCAAGGATCTCATCGCCTCGCTGGGCTGGCCATCCAGCCCTGGCAACTCGGCGGGGCGCTTGCTGAACAGCACCTGGCGGCCTTCGCTGTATTGAATCTCCCGACTGGCCTGGGCGCCACTGCGCATGCCCGCGGCGCGCTGCTCGGCGGTTACCGGCGAGTTGTGCATGCGCCCGTTCTCATCCACCCAGGTGTAATAGGGGTTGCCGTTCTCGCTGCGCACGAACCCTTTGCCTTCGAAGGTTTCGGCGTCGATGTAGTCGCTGGCGTGCTGGCCGTTAGGCAGGGTCAGACCTTGCTGAGCATCCTGCTGCTGGGCCCCGGCATAAAAGCTGCTTTGCAGGTTGCCCGTGGCATCCACCCAGGTGAAATAACGACGTTTGCTCTCGCTTGTGCTTTGCGCGCCCGGCCAGGTGCTGCGCGCCGCGTCGGCCAGGCGCGCCTGGTCGGTTTGCGCAATGCGCTGCGTCGCCGCGCGTTGTTGCACGCCATAGCGGCTGTCAACGAAGGTGTTGTGTACCCGGCCGTGATCATCCACCCAGGTCAGGTAGCGGCCGTTGCTGGCCTGCGCGTCGAGGGCCAGCAGCACGCCCAGGGCCATCCACAGTGTGCGCATAGGGCTAAAAACTCGTGGTGTAGGTCAGGGCCATCACATAGGCCTTGACGGTGGTTTCAACGTTGAGGTCGGCATAGGGGTTGTAGACCACGCTGTCGATCCCCGAACAGTTGACGTTGCAACTGCTGCCGGCCGGGATGCTTTGCCTGGAGACCAGGTAGTTGAAACCCAGGTCGATGACCGTATCCTGATCCCAGCGATAGCCGACACCCAGTCCGTACAGATCCGCATCGCCCAAGGGCACCAAGGCATCAGCCTTGTTCCCGGGGATGGCCGAAGGCCGCGGCTCGTAACCGGCACGCAAGCTCAGCCGCTCGTTGACGTCGTACTGCATGCCCAGCGCCCAACTCCACACCGACTCGTAACCTCGATCGAGAATGATGGACGTGGCAGTAGCGCTCTCAGGGGAGAAAATCCGCGCAATTTTCAGCATGTCCAGCTCGCGATCAAACTTCAGCTCGAAGCTTTCCCAGGCCGCGTAGTCAGTCCATTTCACATCAAAATTAAACTGCCACTGACTGGCCGGCTTGAGCTTGATGCCGGTGGAAAAATGTTGTGGATAGGTCAGATCCATCGACACATTGCCACGTTCTTCATCGACGTTACCATCCGGGGTAATGCTGTTGAAAATAGCTCCGAACAGCGAGCGATCTAGCCCCTGCCAGAAACCCTTCCAGTTCTCCGTGTAGTCGACGGTGTACTTGCCCTGCATATGCATCTTGGCTTCGCTCTGGTAGACCGCGCCCCAGGCGAACCAGTCGGTGGGCTCCCAGAGCACGCCCAGGTTCCAGGTCGGCGACAGCGACTGCTGCATATCCACATCGAGATTGGCCAGATTGGTAAAGGGACCAAACTCGCCGCCGCAAATGTTAATCAACACTTCGAATGGATTGCCCTGCACCGTACAGAGCGCGTCCTGAGCAACCTTAGTAAACCCGGTAAGCAAGTTGGGCGCACGAAAATCCTGATTGAGCGCCAGCGCCTGGTGGGAAAAATTCACTGACAGCCCGATCGCCAGCTCATCATTCATCTGGTAGCCCAGCGACGGTGAGAAATAGGTCAGCCGCTGCATCACCACTTCCTTGCCCTGGTAAGCCGCGGGATCATCGTCATCGCGGGTAAAACCCAGGGCCTGGGGGGTGTAGACGTTGCTGGCAAAGGTCAGTTTCGAGCCCGGCGGGTTAATCGACAGGCCGGCCAGGGGCATAAACAGCAGGGGTAACTCGGTGGCCCCGCCAAGGCCTGGCAGGTACACGGCCGGGGTGGTGGTGCGACTGGAGGAGTTGGCCACCGGATCATTTTTCAGACCGAGAAACTTGCTGCCGTAATTCGCCGGGGCATCGAAGTCCGCACGAATATCCATCACCCCGGTGATAAATTTCACGCTGGTCTTGCGGCCCTTGAGCTTGGTCAGGGCCGCGGGGTTGTAATGCACCGCATCCAGGCCGCTGTAATCGGCGGTAATGGCGTTACCCATGGCCATGGCCTTGGGGTTTCCGATGGTTAGGTTTTGCGCCAGTTGCGCCTGGGCCGCGCTGCTCAAGAGCAAAGCCGCCCCGGCAATCGCCTGCGCAAGCAGCGAAATTCGCATGGTCATGAGGATTACGCTCGCCGATTTAAGGGGCCTTGAGGCCTTTGATATCCAAAGGCATGGACAGGCCCAAGAGCACATCCGGCGAGTCTTCCGTCATGCCGAAACCGGCATTGATATTGACGATGTAATCGGGCGAGGTTCGCAAGCCCAGCGAGAAGTTCATCAGTGCGCTGGTCTGCTCGCGGCCCTCGACCTCCTCATCAGCAAAGGTGTAGGTCGGCTTGAGGGTGTAAGCCATTTGATAGGAGGTGGACAAGGACACGTCATAGGACAGCGCGTAGGCGAAACCCATGTTGTAGGAAATCGTCGAGCCAGGCTCAACCTTGGTCAGCAGGCGCCCGCCACGCACCTGATCGACATCCTCGATGGGCAGGTTATAGGTGTAACCCAGGGAGCCGAACAGCACCACAGGATCGATCACATAAGACACGTTGGCGCCGCCACCGAGGCTGTAATAGCCGCTGCCGGTGGACAAGCCACTGCCCTCGTTGATCTCGTATGGGCTTTGCCCGGTGGGCAGACCCAGGGTGGCGTACAGGGTGGTAACCGGCTTGCCACGGGCAGACGCCCACGGCTGCCAACGCAGGCTGGTGGAAATATCACCGAGGCTGTAGGTATCGAGACTGCGCTCGGTGTCATAGACCGCCACCAGCGGCAAGCGGATGCTGAAGGTCAGGTTGTCCCAGATCCCATAGTCAAAGGTGAAGGAGTTGGTGAAGGTGTGCTGCGCCTCGCTTTGCCCGATCACGCTGTAAACACTGTTGCCGGTACGGAAGGTCTCGATCACCGTATCGCGCACCAACGAATAGTCAAAGCCGTAAGTCAGGGTGCGCTCGCCTTTTTTCAGCAGGGTGTAGCTCTGTTCGGAGGCCTGGAACACCTGCTCAAGCGCCTTGGCGCTGTCGGCATCATCATCCTTCTTGCCCAGGGCTTCACGAGCCTGGTCGACGGCCGGTTCGTCCGCCCACGCCAGGCTGCCCATCAATAACGCCAGCATGGCCAGCCATGCTTGTTTGCGAACTACCATCACACATCCCCGATATTTTGTTGTTATGGCGGGTCGTTACTTACGACGGATATAGCGAACGTCACCCTGTGAGCCGAGCTCACGGACCTCGTTATGGGTAAATTTGCTGATCTGTGGAAACTCTCTGAACGCCAGCATGCTGATCGTGCGGTCATCGATGATGCGCAAGTCACGATCCTGCAAGGCCAGGGCATTTTGTGGCGCCTGCTCGGCAGGGAAAATCACGAAGACCACGTCGTGGTCCCAGATTTCCTGAAAGCGTGTACGGGTGAAACTGATGTTGCCCAGCGAAGGGTCAGCGACAAATACGTGATCGTTATAAACATCACGCAACACGACAAAATGCTTAAAGCCGGCGTAGGTAATCGGCACGATCGCCGGGTGCTCCAACTCCTCAAGGTCGGCGAAGCTGGCCTTGAAGCCGCCACTCTTGTAGCCCAGGGCCGAGACGAAACGCTTCATGTCGAGCAGGGAAAAACCGCGCCGCTCGACAATCTTGTCGGCCTCGCCAAAGCGCAACAAACCTTCCATGACCTGACGTTCCTGCAGGTTGCGCCCCAGGTAATAGTCCAGCAGGGTGGTCAAGGCCGCCGAGCCGCAACTGTAGTCATAGGCCTGGCGAATCACGTTGCGAAACTGCAACTGGCTTTGCGGCTCCAGCACCACCGACTCACGCAGCGGCCCACTGGACAGCGACGACTGGGTGATATTCACCGTGCCCGGCGCAACCGGCTTGGTATCCACAGCTTCGGTAAAACCGAACAGGCCGATCAGGCTGCCCAGCAAAATCTCGATCATTGGCCTCACACACTCCCGGCACCGGCAGAAAAAAGCCTCACCGACCGGAGCCGGCAAGGCTTTGGCAGACTCAGCTCAACAGCGCTGAATCAATGGCCCCAGACTTTAACAGTGGTGCCTGCCATGTTGATGTCGGAAATGGCCAGCGAGCCGATGCTGGCTGCGGTTGGGCCACCCACCTTGATGGCGCCAACCGATACAGTACCGGTCATTGCTGGCAGGCCGATGGCCAACTGCTGAGTACCACCAGCATTGGTCACCACGTCAACGGTCAGCGGAGCGCTGTCGAGAATGGTGAAACCGGTGAAGCTGATGGTTTCCATGCGCAGGCTACCGCCAGCAGCATCGCTATCGGTGTAGACCACAGCACCCACCGAACCTGCGAAGTTACCGGAAATGCTGATACCGTCCTGACCGGTTACGCTGGACAGAGCGTTATCGTCCATGGCGGTCATGTCGGCCTGAGCCATGAACGGTGCAGCCAGCAGCGCAGCGGCGAAAGCGAGTTGTTTAATTTTCATTGTTGTTATCTCCAAGGTTCACAGATGGGTTGCCCAGAGGGCACTGGCTGCAACGCCTGCTACAGCCAGTTGGACCGGCTCACGCCAATATCCATTGCAGTCCTGCCTGGTTGCGACTGCGCTGGATTCGTGAAGCGCTGGGCTTCTCGTCCTGGCGATCAAACTACTGGCCGCAACCCCAACTGCCAGCCCATCCAAGGGATGGAGCAAAAAACCCTGACCAATCCGCGACCCGCTCAGGCCTCGTTCAACAACCCCATGCTCTTGCCCTTGAGCACCGCCTGGGTGCGGCTGCGCACCGCCAACTTGGCGAACAGGTTGTGCAGGTGCCACTTGATCGTGGCCTCCGACAAATGCACCGCCTGGGCAATGTCGCGATTCGACAGGCCCGCCGCGACAAACCGCAAAATCTCCCGCTCCCGATGGCTAACATCTTGATTTTCATCGAAAGTTTCTGGATCTACGGCCAGCCGCCGACACTGCTCGCGCAGGCTCTCGGCGACGCCTTGCCAGGCACTGGCGTGCTTGGGCTGGGCCATTGACCAGGCCTGCCAGAGCGGCAACAGCCAGAGCGCATCGTCCTGAAAGATGCGCCGGTACCCCCGCGCCCAGGCCTCCTCGAGAGTCGCCTGAAACAGTGCGAAGGCCTTTTCGCTGTTACCTTTGCACCAGTACGCTACTGCGAGTAACAACGAAATACGCAGCCGACGATCGCGCTGATGCTCATCCGCAGGCTTGACCAGGCACGCCTCCAGGCAGGCCTGGGCCTTGTCGGCGCGGCGTACGGACAAGGCCAGCCGGGCTTGCGCCAGGGCCAGGGCAATGTGCGCATCCGGATAGCGCGCCGCTGACAAGCCGGTCAGATGGCGCTGCAACTGCAGACACACCCGCTCGGCCTCATTGGGCCGGCGCAGCCACAACAAAAACTGCACCTTGCAACCCATGGCGAAGGCAAACACTCGCTCATAGCCTGGGCGCCGCAAGCCCTCCAGCCATTCGTCAAGCTGGGCCAACCCAGGTTCGGCCTCACCGGCAAAAAATCGTCCACGGGCCATCACCAACTGGCCGCGACTGATCAGCTCAACCGGGGTCGCCACATCGCGCCAGGTGGTGGCCAGGGGCAGCTCGGCGAGGATCGCGGCGTGCCGATCCTGCTCATAGAGCACATCGGCATAGGCCAGCGCCAATGGCCCGCCCACCCGGCTGCGCCGGCCAAACACGCGCTCGACCCGCGCCCGCGCGGCCTCGGCCAGGGAGCGACCACGGTCAAGATCACCGCTTTCCTTGCAGATCAGCACCTCGATCAGGCCGGCCATCACCTGCAAGTATTCACTGTCGGCCCCGCTCAGGCTGCTGCGTGCCGCGGCGACAGCCCGGTCGGCCTCGGCAAAATCGCTGAGCAAGGCATACGCGGCGGCCTGCACGCAGCCCATGCTGGCGCGAAAAATCGCCTGATTGGCCGGCACCAGATTCAACCAGTGACGGGTGACCTTGAGGCAGCTCTCCAGCTTGTCCTGATACAACAGCACCAGCGCCTTGAGCAGTTGCACGGCGACCAACAACTCGGCCAAACCAACCCGAATCACCTTGCCGCGGCCCTGGGCCAGGCGGGTGCTGACCTCTTCGATCAAGGCTTCGGCTTCGGCAAACTTCTGCTCGAAGGCCAACTGCCAGGCATAAAAAATCTGGAACACCGGATGCTCGCGAATCACCTCCACCGGCACGCTGTTGAGCATGCTCAACACCCCGTATACGCGGTTGCCGGCAATCAGGCGCACGCCCTGACGCTCGAGCAATTCGGCGGCAAAGCCGTAGTCACGCGCGCGCAGGGCGTATTTGATCGCCCGATCCGGCAAATCATGCGCCTCGCACCAGCGGGCGGCGGCATTCAGTAATGCACCGCTATCCGCGCGACGTGCCAGCCGGCCCTGAAGAAACTCGGCAAACAAATGGTGATAACGGAACCATTCGCCCTGCTCGTCCAGCGGGATGACGAACAGTTGCTCGCTTTGCAAGCGCATCAGCATGTCCAGGCCGTCGCGGCGCCCGGTCAGGGCGTTGCACAGCTCGGCACAAAACTCATCCAGCACCGAGGTCTGATCGAGAAATAGCTGCAACTCGGCGGGCAAGCTGCCAAGCACATCTTCGGCCAGGTAATCGGCGATATTGCGCTCGCAGCCCGACAGGCCGGCGAGGAAGGCCGCCCGGTCGGGATGCCGCGCCAGGGCCAGGGCCGCCAGGTGCAAGGCGGTGATCCAGCCCTCGGTGCGTGCCTGCAACACATCCAGTTCGGCCTCGCTCAGCTGGATTTTCTTGATTTGCGCAAAGTAGGCCGCCGTTTCTTCACGGCTCAGGCGCAGGTCTTCGGCCAGCAGCCAGAATGCCCAGTCGCTGGCCTCCTGTTCGGCACTGATAAAGCGTGGTTTGTGCCGGGTGCTGATGATCAGCCGGACATTCTCCGGCAGGGCCCGCAACAGATAACGCACAGCCTGGCCCAGGGCCGGATGGCGGATGCGATGAAAGTCATCGAGCATCAGGTAAATCTCGCCATCCAGGCGCTTCAGGTCGGCCACAAACACATCGATCAAGGCCTCAATCGGCCAACTGACATCCCCCGGAATCAGCCCCGTGGCGGTACTGGTAAAGTTCGGCAGCACCGCTTCAATGGCCGCGCACAGGTATTGCAGCAAGCGCGGCGGCTCGCTGTCCGCCTCGTCGCAAGACAGCCAGGCCACCCGTGCGCCCTGGCGCTGCAAGTGTTGGCGCAACAGGCTGAGCACAGTGCTCTTGCCAAACCCGGCCGGCGCGCTGAGCACCACCAGGCGCTGGGTGCGGGCCGCCAGCAAGCGCTCGATCAAGGCGCTGCGCGGCAACAGGGTCGGCGCGCCGACATCGGCGGGAAACAATTTGGTGCGCAGCAAAGGCAGCGCAGGCAGTGGCGACAAGGTAGTGGTCATGATTCCAGCAGACTCAGTTCACGGACACGGCGGATGGCCTGGGTACGGTTACGCACCTTGAGCTTTTCGTAGATGTTGTGCAGGTGCCATTTGACGGTGCCCAAGGCCAGGCACAGTTGCTTGCCGATTTCATCATTGGACATGCCCTTGGCGGCCAGGCAGACCACCTCGCGCTCGCGCTCGGTCAATTCCTCCTCCAGCCCGGCGCTCGCCTTGCCCAGTCCACGGCCTGGCCAGAGGCACAACAGGCTACGGATAAACCCCTGCAAAGCGGGCTGACGCTCGGCAGCCTCCAGCTGTTGCAGCAGGTGCCGAATGGCCTCGCCCTCCTCGACAAACAGACTGCGCACCCCTTCCCGCTCGGCAACCAGCAGGCACTGCAACAGCAAGCTATGGGCGCGCTCCTGATAACCCAGGCGCTGATAACTCAAGGCCGCCAGCAGGTCCAGGCGCAAGCGCTGCAAGCCATGCCAGTTGGGCTGCAACTGGCCGCGCAACTGGGTGATTTCGTGCAGGGCCTCACTGTAGTTGCCGCGCGCCTGCTGCAAGCGGATGCGCGCCAGACCCAGCACCCAACTGACCGGATTGAACCCGGTCTGGGCATAGTGACTGGCCATCTTGGCCCAGTCGACACTCTGCAGGCGCTGCTCGGCGCGCTTGATCCGGTCACTGACCGGCTCCTGCACAAGCAAGGCGACCTCATCGCCCAGCGCCTGGGCATAAAAACGCCAGGATTGGTTGCGCGCCGCCAGGTTCTGCATCAGCACCAGGCTGGCCAGAGCCTCCTTGGGCTTGTCCTGCATACGCTGGGTGCGGGCCAGGCAGAGCATGCCCTGGGCGTAGATGTCGATGGGGTTGATCACATCGACGGTGGCCAAGGCCCAGGTGAGTTTCTCTTCAACCTCCAGCAGTTGGCCCTGCTGATACGCCACCAGGGCCTCGGCGATGGTCGGCAAGGCCAGCGCTGGTGATCTTTCACCGAACCAGGGCCGGGCCTTGCTGCGCAACTGCAGGAATAACTGCTGCGCCTGCTGCACATGGCCCTGCTCCAGGGCCATGAAAATTTCCACATTGGCCTGCTGTATGTCCAGGTAGTGTCCGCTGAGAAAGTGCTTGCGCTGATGGGCCAGGGCCAACAGGCGCCGCGCCTGTTCCGGCTGCACCAGCATGACCTGGGCCAGGGCCGCGACAAGCAGGATCGCCACCTCCAGAAAGGCGCTGTGCTGACCCAGTTGCGGTTCAATCTTGCGCGCCAGGCTAACGCACAGACCGAGGTCATCCTTCTGCAGGGCCAGCACCGCCTTGACCGCCAGGGCGGCCAGGTAGCGATCATTCAACTGGGTGCTGGTCTTGCCATCATCCCAGCGCGCCAGCAGCTCATCGATCATCCGGTTGGCTTCCGGCAGGGCCAGCTCGGCGGCCTTGTCCCAGACTTCGGCCAGCACCAGGATCGGATAACGCTCGGCAATCGCGTCGGGCACATGCCGGCGCCAGCGGTAAATCTGATTGAGCTGACCGCGGTTGATCAGCTCCAGACCACAGCCATCGACCAGGGCTGCAATCATCTCCGGGTCATCGGCCAGACAGGCGTGCTCGATGGCCAGGTCCTGCATATGGTGATTGGTAAACCACAGGCTGGCGTTGAAGTGCAGTTGCTTGAAGCGCTCCGGATCGCGCTCACGCAGGCGCCCCTGGAGAAACTCGGCAAACAGGTGATGAAAGCGATACCAGTGCCGCTCACGGTCCAGGGGCAAGAGAAACAGTTGCATCGCCTCCAGTTGCTCGAGCAACGCCTGACCGTCTGCACGTCCGCTCAAGGCCCCCGCCAGCTCGCCACTCAGTTGGCGAGCGATGCCCAGCGCCAGCAGCGCCTCCTGGGTATCCAGCGGCAATTGCTCAAACACCGAGCGCAGCAGGTAATCGCCGACCGCCGCCTGGCCGGCGCCAATCTCCGGCAACTGGCTGGGCAACTGGGCCTGATTGCGCAGCCACAGGCTGGCCAGGTGTACGCCGACCATCCAGCCTTCGGTGTGGCTGTGCAGCTCGCTGAGGGCGCTGTCGTTGAGCTGCAAACCGAGGCGATCGAGATAATCGCGGGTTTCGCTCTCGGTCATGCGCAGCTCATCCGGGCCAATTTCCAGCAGCAGGCCTTTGGCCCGCCAGGTGGCCAGGTTCAGCGGCGGCTGCGAGCGACTGCCCAGGGCCAGGGTGAAATTGGCCGGGGCCAGTTGCACCAGGCGATTGAGGGCGGCAAACAACTCACGATCCTGCAGCAGGTGCAAATCATCCAGCACCAGCAGCAAGGGCCGCGGCATATTGGCCAGATCAACCAGTAGGCTCTCCATCACCGCCGCCACCGGCACACGCATGGTGTTTTGCAGGTAACCCAGGGCGTCCTGGCCAAGGCCAGGCATGGCAACGCCGAGGGTTTCAATCAATTGGGCGAAGAAGCGCGCCGGGTCGTCATCCTCGCCAGCCAGAGACAACCAGGCGACCGCACTGCCAGAGGCTTGCCGCGCCTGTGCCAGGGTCACCAGGGCGGTGGTTTTACCGGAGCCGGCCGGGGCGCAAAACAGCACCAGGCGCGCCTGCGGATGAGCCGCCAGAGCCTCTAAAACCTGCGGCCGGCAAAGGCAATCAGTGGCCGCCTGGGGGGCCGTCAATTTGGGGCGCGATACACTGCCGGCGGTAGACTGGGAAATACTGTCCATGGCCTGAATCCCTTGGAAATTATCATTATTGTGCGAGGTCTCAGCCTCTGGGATGGCTGCATACTAATCAGCGCAGGGCTCTCGAGTAAACCCAGGCGAAGGCTCTAGGATGTATGGTTGCGCCAGACTACAATCGCCTCCCGCGGATCGCGATCACCCAGCATGCCTATCAGCTCCGTACACCCGCTGCCCTACCACGCCGACCCTGGCGCCTACTTTGCCCGCCTGCGCCACGCCCCCGGCGCCGTGCTGCTCGACAGCGGGCGCCCCGGCGCCGAACGCGGACGCTACGACATTCTCAGCGCCTGGCCATTGGCAGTGTTGGCACCGGGCCGCGACGAATCGGCCAACGACTTCCTCGCTCGCCTGCGCCAAGGCCTGCACAGCCTGGGCCCGGCGACCCTGCCGGCAGGCTACGAGCTGCCGTTTGTCGGCGGATTATTGGGGTATCTGGCCTACGACTTTGGCCGACGCCTGGAAAGCATGGCGAACCCGGCCATCGACGACCTGGGCCTGGCCGACGCGCACCTGGGGCTGTATGCCTGGGCCGTGATCAGCGACCACCAACGCGGCACCAGCCAGTTGGTCTGTCACCCACGACTGCCGGCCACCGAACGTGAACGGCTGCTGAGCCTGCTGCAGCAACCGGCGCCGGACACTCGGCTTGCGTTTCGCCTGTTGGCCAGGTTCAACGCCGACACCCCGCGCGAGCGTTACCAGCAGGCAATTGCAGCCATCCAGGCGTATATCCTCGCCGGTGATTGTTATCAGGTGAACTTTGCCCAGCGCTTTCGTGCGCCCTGCCAGGGTGACCCGTGGACCGCCTACCGCGCCTTGCGTGACGCCTGTCCGACGCCCTTTGCCGGTTATCTGCGTCTGGGCGAGGACAGCGCCATCCTCAGCCTGTCGCCCGAGCGTTTTCTACGCCTGCACCAGGGCACGGTGGAAACCCGCCCGATCAAGGGCACCCGGCCACGGCATAGCGAACCCGAGGCCGATGCGGCGCTGGCCAACGAATTGCTGGCCAGCACTAAGGACCGCGCGGAAAACCTGATGATCGTCGACCTGCTACGCAACGATCTCGGGCGCAGTTGCCGGCCAGGCTCGGTGCAGGTGCCCGAGCTGTTCGCCCTGGAAAGCTACCCCAATGTCCATCACCTGGTCAGCAGCGTGACCGGCACCCTGGCCGCCGACAAAGACGCCCTGGATCTGCTCGCCGGCAGCTTTCCCGGCGGCTCGATCACCGGCGCCCCGAAGATCCGCGCCATGCAGATCATCGACGAGCTGGAGCCGAGCCGCCGCAGCCTGTATTGCGGCTCATTGTTGTACCTGGATGTGCGCGGTGAAATGGACAGCTCGATTGCCATCCGCAGCCTGCTGGTCAAGGACGGCCAGGTCAGTTGCTGGGGCGGCGGCGGCATCGTCGCCGACTCCCAATGGCAGGCCGAGTATCAGGAGTCGATCACCAAGGTAAAGGTGCTGCTCGATACCCTGGAAAGCCTCTAGCAGCGGACCTGAGCAGCCGCCCCAGATGTAGCCCGGAGCACATCCGGGCCACAAAAAATGCCGTTCACTTGACTTAAGTGAACGGCATTGCGTTAAAGCTGGGCTTGGTGTGCCTTACAGGCTCAGCTGGCGATTGGAGGCCTTGATAAACTCGCGCTTGAGCTCATCGAAGGTATGCACCGCCGGGAACTGCGGGAACTCGCGGATCACGTTTTCCGGGGCATGGAACAGAATCCCGGCATGGGCCTCGGCCAGCATGGTGGTGTCGTTGTACGAGTCACCAGCGGCCACTACGCGGTAGTAGAGGCTCTTCAGGGCGATCACCGACTGACGCTTGGGGTCTTTCTGGCGCAGCTGATAGCTGACAACGCGATCGGTTTCATCGGTGATCAGCTTATGGCACAGCAGGGTCGGGAAACCCAACTGGCGCATCAGCGGCTGGGAGAACTCGTAGAAGGTGTCCGAGAGAATCACCACCTGGAAGCGCTCACGCAGCCAGTTGACGAATTCAATGGCGCCGTCCAGCGGCTGCAGAGTGGCGATCACCGCCTGAATATCCGCCAGCTTCAAGCCGTGCTCGTCGAGAATGCGCAAGCGCTGCTGCATCAGCACGTCGTAGTCGGGAATATCCCGAGTGGTGGCTTTCAACGCTTCAATGCCGGTTTTTTCCGCGAAGGCAATCCAGATTTCCGGAACCAACACACCTTCCAGGTCGAGACAGGCAATTTCCACGGGACACTCCTCGGGGGGATAAAAATTAGCCGGCACTCTAGCGACTCAGCGGGCGCGGTGCAACGCGCGGCTTATATCCTTAATCAAGCTTTATATAGGAACTTTGTTATTTAGGCGCATAACCGCTTTTGCTACCATCGCCGGCACAGAGCGCGCAGCGCCACTATCACTAGGAAACCGCCTGATGAGCCACCCTTTCGACGTTGCCGAACTGGCTGCCAGCTACGCCAACAAATCCCCCCAGGACATTCTCAAGCTGGCTTTCGAGCACTTTGGCGATGAGTTGTGGCTTTCCTTCAGCGGCGCCGAGGATGTGGTGCTGGTGGACATGGCCTGGAAGCTGAACAAGAACGTCAAAGTCTTCAGCCTGGATACCGGCCGCCTGCACCCACAGACCTACCGATTTATCGAGCAGGTGCGCGAGCATTACGGCATCGCCATCGACGTGCTCTCCCCGGAAGCCGCCGAGGTCCAGGCCCTGGTCAAGGACAAGGGCCTGTACAGCTTCCTTAAAGATGGCCATGGCGAGTGCTGCGGCGTGCGCAAGATCGCCCCGTTGCGACGCAAGCTCAGTACCGTCAAGGCCTGGGCCACGGGCCAGCGCCGCGACCAGAGCCCCGGCACCCGCAGTCAGGTGGCGGCGCTGGAAATTGACAGTGCCTTCTCTACCCCAGAGCGGCCACTGTACAAGTTCAACCCCCTGGCGCAGATGACCAGCGAGGAAGTCTGGGGCTATATCCGCATGCTCGAACTGCCCTACAACAGCCTGCATGAACAGGGTTTTATCAGCATCGGCTGCGAGCCCTGCACCCGCCCGGTGCTGCCCAACCAGCACGAGCGCGAAGGCCGCTGGTGGTGGGAGGAAGCCACCCAGAAGGAATGCGGCCTGCACGCCGGCAACCTGATCGCCAAGCATTAAATACACAGAGCCCGGCATCACGCCGGGCTCTGTGTATGCGGGCCAACTCAATAGGTTGGTAGGCGTATATCGCGAAACAGCTCGTCCATTTCCGCCTTGTTGTGGCATTGCAGAGCCTTGGCCTGCATGTCACGGGTCAGGTGCGGGGCAAACTTCTCGATGAAATCGCACATAAATCCGCGCAGAAAGGTGCCACGACGGAAGCCGATCTTGGTCACGCTGGCCTCGAACAGCTCGCTGGCATCGAGCATCACCAGATCCGGGTCGAGCTTGGTATCGACGGCCATGCTCGCCAGGATGCCGACCCCCAGGCCCAGGCGCACATAGGTCTTGATCACGTCGGCGTCGGCGGCGGTAAACACCACCTTGGGCGACAGGCCACGGTGGTTGAAGGCCTCGTCCAGCTTGGAGCGCCCGGTAAAACCGAACACATAGGTGACGATCGGATATTCGGCCAGGGCCTCCAACGTCAACTTCGGCAGTTTGGCCAGCGGATGCCCCAGGGGCACCACCACACAGCGGTTCCAGCGATAACACGGCATCATCACCAGATCGCCAAACAGCTCCAGGGCTTCGGTGGCGATGGCAAAGTCGACGGTGCCATCGGCGGCCATCTCGGCAATCTGCATCGGCGTGCCCTGATGCATGTGCAGGGCGACGTCGGGGTACTGCTTGATAAAGGCGCCGATCACCGGCGGCAAGGCATAACGGGCCTGGGTGTGGGTGGTGGCAATCGACAGGGTACCCTTTTTCTCGTTGGAGAATTCCTGAGCGATCTGCTTGATGCTCTCGACCTTGCGCAAAATCTCACCGGCGGTGCTGATGATCCGCTCGCCGGCCGGGGTTACGCGGGTCAGGTGCTTGCCACTGCGGGCAAACACTTCCACACCCAGCTCGTCCTCCAGCAGGCGGATTTGCTTGCTGATCCCTGGCTGGGAGGTATAGAGGCTCTGCGCCGTCGCCGAAACGTTAAGGTCATGGTGGGCGACTTCCCAGATATAGCGCAGTTGTTGGAGCTTCATACTCGTCCCTCAAAACAGATAGGCCCTGACGTGGCCGGCTATCGCATATAACCATAATGGCGATACGAACAATCAATCTAGATGATTTATCTCAATTTGCCCGCCCTTCAACTGACCGCACGTCGCCCTGTTAAAGCTCGCCATGACCGCGGTGCTGCAGCATGGGCACCAGGTACACCGGCACCTCTGCCAACTGCACCAGGCGTGCGGCGGTACGCCCCAGCGGGGTATCCCAGGTTGCACCGTGGCTGTGGCTGCCGACCACCAGCAAATCGACCTGCAGCTCGCGCGCCTGGGCCAGGATCACCTGCGGCGGATCGCCCTGAATCACGCGCACGGCCTTGATCAGGGCCATGTCCTCCTGGGCATCGCCGATCTCGTCGTAGAAGCCCTCCAGCACTCGCTGCTCAATGCTCGCCATGACCGTTCCCAGGCCATCGTGGCGCATGTTTTTCAGCGTGTTTTCATCGAGATAGGTCTGCAACACGGACTCGGCAAACAGGCCCATCGGCTCGACCGCATGCACCACATAAAGCGCGGCGTTGAACGAGCGAGTCAGAGCCAGGGCATGTTGCAGGACATAAGGCGCGTAAAGGCCAAGATCGGTGGCATACAGAATCGAGCGGATCATCCAAGACCTCTTCTACTGCTGGCGGAGGGCCTGCAATAGAGCGTAGCAGCGCCGCGCCAAAGCGGTTGCCGCCGGGCGCGTCGCGGGTCTGTTCTAAATCTCGTTACTGACCCCGTGCAGAACATGACCGGTGGCGACCACCCCGCTGGCCTTCTCGCAATGGCCAGCCTGATCATCGAAAAACATATCGGCACCGAAGGTTTCCAGGATTGCCGACTTCTCCAAGCCACCGAGAAAGAAGGACTCATCCAGGCGGATGTCCCACTCACGCAGGGTGCGAATCACCCGTTCATGGGCCGGTGCCGAACGCGCGGTAACCAGTGCGGTACGAATCGGGCAACTGGCTTCGGGGAACTCTTGCTGCAAGCGATTCAAGGCCGCCAGAAACGGCTTGAACGGCCCACCCACCAGCGGCTCGCGGGCCGACTTGCGCTCATGGGCCTGAAACGCGGCGAGCCCGCCCTGCTGATAGACCCGCTCGGAATCGTCGGAAAACAAAACCGCATCGCCGTCGAAGGCGATGCGCAATTCACTGCTATCCGCCCGCCGCGCGCCGCCCGATAAAATGCTGGCAGCGGCAAAACCGGCCTGCAGCGCCCGGCGCACATCCTCGGCATGGGTCGAGAGAAACAAGTGGCAACCGAACGCGGCCAGATAGGGCTCGGGACTGCGACCGCCGACAAAGGCCGCACGAGAAATCCCCAGGTTGTAATGCTGGATCGAGTTGAACGCGCGCAGGCCGGTGTCGGCGCTGTTGCGCGACACCAGAATCACCTCGACCCGCGGCTGGCCAAGGGTGCTATTGAGGTTGAGGAGTTTCTCCACCAAGGGAAAGGCATCGCCGGGGCTGAGAATCTCCTCCTCATGCTCAATCTGATACTGACGATAGGCCTCAATACCTTCGGCCTCGTAGACCCGATGACTGTCACTCAGATCAAACAAGGCCCGCGAGGAAATCGCCAGCACCAGTTTGTCGCTCAAGCCATGACCCATAAGGCTCTCCCAAGGTCCGTGGCGCGCCGAATGGGCAGCGGCCCGGCGCGCGTTGCTGAGGTTATAAATTTGACGCTCACGGCAGCTCGTCGGCCTGGGTCGCCAGGAGTGTGTCTATGGCCTGGCGCCAATCCTGAGGATTAAAGCTGGCGTTCAACGCGCCGAAAAACTGACTATCACGCACGGCAAATACCGCCGGCAAGTGCCGCACCTGGTAGCGCGCAACCAATCCGCCGTTATCGCCGGCGTCAATCCAGCACAGCCGCGTCACCGGCAGTCGCCAGGCGGGCAATTGCTCGCGCAGCCAGCGACACCTGGCACAACCTGTGCTGGTAAATATCACCAATGACACGCCAGGCAAGGCCAGCAATTGACGATCTGCATCAAAATCAGTCAGTTCGAGCTCGGCCACTATACTGCCTGTAGCGATGTCAAAATGATGGCATTGGGAGTGATTGGTCATGCGTCGATTCTTGCGTCATCCCAGCGACATGCCGGTGGAGTTGGTGTTGCGCCGGCAAGCCTTCGTGCCACGCCAGCGCCTGCACAATATCAGCCTGGGCGGCGTGGCGTGCAATTCACCACGGCGCTTTCGCTGCGGCTGTGCCGTAGAAATGCGCATCCCGCTGCTGGGCGAGGCCGCGCGTTACCCCGGCATTGTCGCCTGGTGCCGCAAGCAGGCCGAGGATTATCTGGTGGGAATCGCCTTTATGGACGAGGACACCCTGTTTCGGGCGCGCATGGTCGAGCAAGTCTGCCAGATCGAGCATTACCGCCAGCAACGCGAGCTGGAGCTGGGCCAGGCCTTGCCGATCGAGACTGTGGCCGGCGAATGGATCGCCGCCCATGCCAACGAATTCTCCAACGCCAGCTTCAGCCAGCCGTCCTAAGCCGCGCCCGAGCGCCGATTAAAGCCGGCCGTGCCCATTGTCTAGCCAAGGCCTAACGCGCTAAGGTTCAGCCTCCCCATTGCGCCCATCTTGCTGCATCCGCCCAGGGGATCGCTGGCGGCCGGCACCTGTGACCTGACGACTCTGACCTGATGAATAGCACCATGGCTGATTTACCCATCGACGACCTTAACGTTGCCTCCAACGAAACCCTGATTACCCCGGAGCAACTCAAGCGCGAAATCCCCCTGACCGACGCGGCGCTACAGACCGTGGCCCATGGCCGCGAAGTGATCCGCAACATCCTCGACGGCAAGGATCATCGCCTGTTCGTGGTGGTTGGCCCGTGCTCGATCCATGACATCAAGGCGGCCCACGAATATGCCGAGCGCCTCAAGGTGCTGGCGGCGGAAGTCGCCGACAGCCTGTTTCTGGTCATGCGCGTGTATTTCGAAAAACCGCGCACCACGGTTGGCTGGAAAGGTCTAATCAACGACCCGTACCTGGACGACTCGTTCAAAATTCAGGACGGCCTGCACATCGGCCGCACCCTGTTGCGCGACCTGGCCGAGATGGGCCTGCCGACCGCCACCGAAGCCCTCGACCCGATCTCGCCGCAGTACCTGCAGGATCTGATCAGCTGGTCGGCGATTGGCGCGCGCACCACCGAATCCCAGACCCACCGCGAAATGGCCTCCGGCCTGTCCTCGGCGGTCGGCTTCAAGAACGGCACCGATGGCGGCCTGACCGTGGCCATCAACGCCCTGCAATCGGTTTCCAGCCCACACCGCTTCCTCGGCATCAACCAGCAAGGCGGCGTGTCCATTGTCACCACCAAGGGCAATGCCTACGGTCATGTGGTGCTGCGCGGGGGCAACGGCAAGCCCAACTATGACTCAGTCAGCGTGGCGGTTTGCGAGCAGGCACTGAACAAGGCCGCCATTCGCCCGAACATCATGGTCGACTGCAGTCACGCCAACTCCAACAAAGACCCGGCCCTGCAACCGCTGGTGATGGACAACGTGGCCAACCAGATTGTCGAAGGTAACCAGTCGATCGTCGGCCTGATGGTGGAAAGCCACCTGGGCTGGGGCAGCCAGTCCATCCCCAAAGACCTGGGCGAACTGCAATATGGCGTATCCATCACCGATGCCTGCATCGACTGGGACGCCACCGAAAAAGCCCTGCGCGGCATGCACCAGAAGCTCAAGACGGTGTTGCCAAAGCGCTCGCGGGATTAATTATTGCACCCACAAAAAAGCCCAGCGCGATGCTGGGCTTTTTTGTGGATCATCCAGCTTACATATGGGCGATGGTCGCATCACCGAACTGCGAGCAGGACATCAGCTTGGCGCCGTCCATCAGGCGTTCGAAGTCATAGGTCACAGTCTTGGCTGTGATCGCGCCTTCGGTGCCCTTGATGATCAGGTCGGCCGCTTCAGTCCAACCCATGTGGCGCAGCATCATCTCGGCAGAGAGGATCAGCGAACCTGGGTTGACCTTGTCCAGACCGGCATACTTGGGTGCCGTGCCGTGGGTGGCCTCGAACATGGCAATGGTGTCAGACAGGTTGGCACCCGGCGCAATGCCGATACCGCCCACTTCTGCCGCCAGGGCGTCAGACAGGTAGTCACCGTTCAGGTTGAGGGTGGCGATTACGTCGTACTCAGCCGGACGCAGGAGGATCTGCTGCAGCATGGCATCGGCAATGGCGTCTTTAACAACGATGTTCTTGCCGGTGTTGGGGTTCTTGAATTGCATCCAAGGGCCGCCATCCAGCAACTCGGCGCCAAATTCGTTCTTGGCGATCTCGTAGCCCCAATCCTTGAAGGCACCTTCGGTGAACTTCATGATGTTGCCTTTGTGTACGATGGTCAGCGACTCACGGTTGTTGTCGACCACGTACTGCAGTGCCTTGCGCATCAGGCGCTGGGTGCCCTGCTTGGAAACCGGCTTGATGCCGATACCGCAATCCGTGTCGAAACGGATCTTCTTGACGCCCATTTCCTCTTTGAGGAACTTGATGATTTTTTCCGCTTCCGGCGAGCCGGCTTTCCACTCGATACCCGCGTAGATGTCTTCGGAGTTCTCGCGGAAGATGGTCATATCGACATCTTGCGGATTCTTCACCGGGCTTGGCACGCCGGTGAACCAGCGTACTGGGCGCAGGCAGACATACAGGTCGAGTTCTTGGCGCAGGGCCACGTTCAGGGAGCGAATGCCACCACCAACCGGAGTGGTCAGCGGCCCCTTGATCGACACCACATAGTCGCGAACGGCTTCGAGGGTTTCTTTCGGCAGCCAGGTATCCTGGTCATAAACCTGGGTCGCTTTTTCGCCGGCGTAAACTTCCATCCAGGCGATCTTGCGCTCGCCGTTGTAGGCCTTGGCAACAGCAGCGTCGACGACCTTGATCATCACCGGACTAATATCAATACCGATACCATCACCCTCAATAAAAGGGATGATCGGGTTGTTCGGTACATTCAAGGACATGTCGGCATTTACGGTGATTTTGTCGCCGCCTGCTGGCACCTGGATCTTTTGGTATCCCATGCTGGACTCCGTTGCTCTCGTGGTCTGACATACCGCTGCGCGGATGACGCAACGGATGGATCTTTTGGTCTCGAAAAGGCAAATCATTCTTGTAGTTTTTCTACAAAAAGTCACGCACTTTCCTTTAAAAAGCCAACTCTTTAGCACATTGCGCCAGCCTAAAAACGGCTATCCGCATCAGCATGTAGCCAAACTACAAGGCACTACACGCCGTAACAAATTGACCATGGTTGAATTTAGCAGCACATCGGCAATTCAACCCTAACCTCGCTCCCCGAGAAGCCTCGCGCTACCATCAGCGACCCACTCAAGGAGCATCCCATGCGCTTCACGCCCCACGTCACCGTCGCCACCCTGGTTGAAGACAACGGTCGCTTTCTCATGGTTGAAGAGCTGGCCGAAGGTCGAGCGGTATTTAACCAGCCTGCCGGCCATTTGGAAGCCGACGAAAGTCTGATCCAGGCAGCCCTGCGCGAAACCCTCGAAGAGACCGGCTGGGAGGTCGAGCTCAGCGCCGTCACCGGCATTTATCTGTACACCGCCCCCGCTAATGGCATCACTTACCAACGCGTTTGTTTTGCCGCCACGCCCGTGCGCCACCATCCCGACCTGCCTCTAGATCAGGGCATCATCGGCCCGCAATGGCTGACCCGCGACGAACTGGCGGCGCAGCCGGAGCGCTGGCGCAGTGAACTGGTCATGCAATGCCTTGACGACTACCTAGCCGGCGAGCGTTTTGCGCTATCCCTGATCCGCCAACCGAGCTGATCTGCGCGGCGCCGCCGAGCCTGATAGAATCGCCCCCTTTATTGCCTTATAGCCACGCCTGAATACCTATGCCTGATCCCGTTCGTGACACCTCAAAACAGCGCGTAATCGTCGGCATGTCCGGCGGCGTCGACTCTTCCGTGTCTGCCTTGCTGCTCCTCGAGCAAGGCTATCAAGTGGAAGGCCTGTTCATGAAGAACTGGGAGGAAGACGACGGCACGGACTACTGCACGGCCATGGACGATCTGGCCGACGCCCAGGCCGTATGCGAGCGCATCGGCATCAAACTGCACACCGCCAACTTTGCCGCCGAATACTGGGACAACGTCTTCGAGCACTTTCTGGCCGAATACAAAGCCGGGCGCACGCCGAACCCGGACATCCTGTGCAACCGTGAAATCAAGTTCAAAGCCTTTCTCGATTACGCCCTGATGCTCGGTGCCGACCTAATCGCCACCGGCCATTACGTGCGTCGTCGCGACGTCGAGGGGCGCACCGAACTGCTCAAGGGCCTCGATCCGAACAAGGATCAAAGCTACTTTCTGCACGCCGTCGGCGGCGCCCAGATCGCACGCACCCTGTTCCCGGTTGGCGAACTGGAAAAGCCCGCCGTGCGCGCCATCGCCGAAAAATACGAGTTGGCCACGGCCAAGAAAAAAGACTCCACCGGCATCTGTTTTATTGGTGAACGGCGCTTTAGCGACTTCCTCAAGCAATACCTGCCCGCCCAGCCGGGGCCGATTGAAACCACCACCGGCGAGCAGATCGGCCAGCATCACGGCCTGATGTATCACACCATTGGCCAGCGCCAGGGCCTGGGCATTGGCGGTATGAAAGACGCCAGCGACGAACCTTGGTACGTGCTCGCCAAAGACCTCGCGCGCAACGTTCTGGTGGTCGGCCAGGGCAACGAACATCCCTGGCTGTTTTCCCGCGCCCTGCAGGTCTCGGAAATATTCTGGGTCAACCCTGTGGCTCTCGACGCTCCGCGCCAACTGACGGCTAAAGTGCGTTATCGACAAACCGACCAGGCCTGCACCCTGGAGCAAACCGCAAACGGCTATCGCGCCCTGTTCAGCGCTCCGCAACGCGCCGTAACCCCCGGCCAGTCGGTCGTCTTCTATGACGGCGAAATCTGCCTGGGCGGTGGCGTGATCGAGACGACCGAACCCTGGTACGGCGCGGAGTCACACCCATGAGCCCGACCCAGGAGCAATTGATCGCCCTCGGCGCCGTCTTCGAAGCGGCCTACCTGGTGGATAAAATCGCCAAGACCGGCCAGGCCAGCGAAGCGCCGCTGATCTGCATGCTCGGCAGCCTGCTGGTGCGCGAGCCGCAGAACACCCTGGAAGTCTATGGCGGTGACGACCTCAACCTGCGCGACGGCTATCGCACCCTGGTCAGCGCCCTGGAGCGCGACCCTGCCAGCCTGCAGCGCAACGCCTTGCGCTATGCCTGGGCGCTGCTGGGCCTGGAGCGCAAGCTGGCCAAGCGCGATGACATGCTGCAGATCATGGGCACGCGCCTGGATCAGATCCAACAACAGGTGCAGCACTTCGGCCCGGCGCATGACAACGTAATCGCGGCGTGCGGCGCGCTGTACCAGGACACCCTGAGCACCTTCAACCGACGCATCCAGGTGCAAGGCGACATGCGCCACCTGCAGCAACCGAACAATGCCGCCAAGATCCGCGCCCTGCTGCTGACTGGCATCCGTGCCGCCCGCCTGTGGCGACAACTGGGCGGCCACCGCTGGCAACTGCTGTTCAGCCGGCGCAAGTTGCTCAATCAGCTCTACCCCCTGCTGCGCAACTAGGCCGTGCTCACCCGCAGCGTAAAACCTCTGCAAGGGGCCGCCATGCTGGCCCTCTCGGCCCTGCTGTTTGCCCTGATGAGCGTCGCCATTCGCGAGGTATCGGTCAGCGTCAACAACGAGTCGGTGGTGTTCTTTCGCAACCTGGTGGGGGTGCTGTTTTTTCTGCCCCTGGTGCTGATCAAAGGCTTTCAGCCGCTGCGCACCCAGCGCCTCAAGTCACACCTGTGGCGCACCACCTACGGCCTGGCGGCAATGTACTGCTTCTTCTACGCCATCGCCCACCTGCCCCTCGCCGACGCCATGCTGTTTACCTACTCGGCGCCGGTGTTCACTCCGATCATCGCCTGGTGGCTACTCAAAGAGCCCCTGAGCAAGCGCATGCTCAGCGCCACCGGCATCGGCCTGTTTGGCGTACTCCTGGTGGCCAAGCCCAGCGCCGCCCTACTCGACAGCCTGGCCATGGTCGGACTGGCCGCCAGCCTGCTGGCAGCCTTTGCCTTTGTCTCGATTCGCGAGATGAGCGACACCGAGCCGGCCTATCGCATCGTCTTTTACTTTTCCCTGTTCAGCGCCCTGATCTCGGCGATCCCGCTGAGCTGGAGCTGGCAGCCCCTGCACAGTCACGATCTCTGGCTACTGCTGCTTATTGGCCTGCTGGCCACCACCAGTCAAATCATCATGTCCAAGGCCTACAGCCTGGCGCCGCCCGGCGTGATCGGCCCGTTCGCTTACCTGGCGATTGTCTTCGCCGGATTGATCGCCTGGTGGCGCTGGGGGGAAACCCCGGACGGCGCCTCGCTACTGGGTGCGGCCCTGATTTTCTCGGCCAGCCTGCTGTCCATTGCCCGGCGGCGCGACTGACGGCAAGCGGCCAGCCAAGGCCCGACGGCGTTTTTAATGTATGATGTGCGCCCTTTTCGTCGCCCGACTGCCCGAGAACACCCCATGCAGCTTTCCTCGCTCACTGCGGTTTCCCCCGTTGATGGCCGTTACGCCAGCAAAACCAGCGCCCTGCGCCCCATTTTCAGTGAATACGGCCTGATCCGTTTCCGCGTCATGGTTGAGGTGCGCTGGTTGCAGCGCCTCGCCGCCCACACCGAGATCGCCGAAGTGGCGCCCTTCTCGGCCGCAGCCAACGCCTTGCTCAACAGCCTGGCGGAAAACTTCGAACTGGCCCACGCCGAGCGCGTGAAAGAGATCGAACGCACCACCAACCACGACGTCAAGGCCGTGGAATACCTGCTCAAGGAACAGGCGGCCAAGCTGCCGGAGCTGGACAAGATCAGCGAGTTCATCCACTTCGCCTGCACCAGTGAAGACATCAACAACCTGTCCCACGCCCTGATGCTGCGCGAAGGCCGTGACGGCGTATTGCTGCCGCTGATGCGCCAGACCGCCGAGGCCATCCGCCAACTGGCCATCAAGTTCGCCGCCGTGCCGATGCTCTCGCGCACCCACGGCCAGCCGGCTTCGCCGACCACCCTGGGCAAGGAGCTGGCCAACGTGGTCTACCGCCTGGAGCGGCAGATCGCCCAGGTGGCCGCCGTGCCGCTGCTGGGCAAGATCAACGGCGCCGTCGGCAACTACAACGCGCACCTGTCGGCCTACCCGGCTATCGACTGGCAAGCCAACGCCAAGCAATTCATCGAAGGCGACCTGGGTCTGCAATTCAATCCCTACACCACGCAGATCGAGCCGCACGACTACATCGCCGAGCTGTTCGACGCCATCGCTCGCTTCAACACCATCCTGATCGACTTCGATCGCGATATCTGGGGCTATATCTCCCTGGGCTACTTCAAGCAGCGCACCATCGCCGGCGAAATTGGCTCCTCGACCATGCCGCACAAGGTCAACCCGATCGACTTCGAAAACTCCGAAGGCAACCTCGGCATCGCCAACGCTCTGCTGCAGCACCTGGCCAGCAAATTGCCGATCTCGCGCTGGCAGCGTGACCTGACCGACTCCACCGTGCTACGCAACCTGGGCGTGGGTTTTGCCCACAGCATCATGGCCTACGAGGCCACCCTCAAAGGCATCAGCAAGCTGGAGTTGAACGAGGCACGCATCGCTGCCGACCTGGATGCCTGCTGGGAAGTGCTCGCCGAGCCGATCCAGACCGTGATGCGCCGCTACGCCATCGACAACCCCTACGAGAAGCTCAAGGAGCTGACTCGCGGCAAAGGCATCAGCCCAGAGGCCCTGCTGAGCTTCATTGACGGCCTGGACATGCCCGCCGCCGCCAAGGCCGAACTCAAGCAACTGACGCCGGCCAACTACATCGGCAATGCCATCGAGCAAGCCCAGCGCATCTAAGGCGCCTGGACTTTTTGCACGCCCGGCAGTGCCGGGCGTTTTTTATTATGGCCACGACCTGGCAAGGACTTAGCGATGAATCCTGACACTCCCATGCAACTACTGGGCGGCCTCACGGCACGCGAGTTCCTGCGCGACTACTGGCAAAAGAAACCCCTGCTGATCCGCCAAGCAATTAGCGACTTCGAGAACCCGGTCTCCCCGGACGAGTTGGCCGGCCTGTCGCTGGAAGACGAAATCGAAGCGCGCCTGGTCATTGAGCACGGCCAACAACCCTGGGAGCTGCGCCGCGGCCCCTTCACCGAAGACGACTTCAAGACCCTGCCGGAACGCGACTGGACCCTGCTGGTGCAGGCCGTCGATCAGTTCGTACCGGAAGTCTCACAGTTGCTGGAGCACTTTCGTTTTCTGCCGAGCTGGCGCATCGATGACGTAATGATCAGTTACGCCGCGCCCGGCGGCGGCGTCGGCCCGCATTACGACAACTACGACGTATTCCTGCTCCAGGCCCACGGCCAACGGCGCTGGAAAATCGGCCAGATGTGCGATGCCGACAGCCCGATCCTGGAACACACCGACCTGCGCATCCTCGCCGACTTTGTCGAGACCGACGAGTGGGTGCTGGAGCCCGGCGACATGCTTTACCTGCCACCCCGCCTCGCCCATTTTGGTATCGCCGAGAATGACTGCATGACTTACTCCGTGGGCTTTCGCGCCCCCAGCGCCGCCGAAGTGCTGACCCATTTCACCGATTTTCTTGGCCAGTTCCTCACCGACGAAGAACGCTACAGCGATGCCGGCAGCACGCCCTGCACTGATCCGCATCAGATCCAGCGCGACGCCCTGGAGCGCCTCAAGGCCCTGCTCAACGAACACATGAACGACGAGCGCCTGCTGCTCACCTGGTTCGGCCAGTTCATGACCGAACCGCGCTACCCGGAGCTGATTGCCGGCCCCGAGCTGGAAGAAGACGACCTGCTCGCCAGCCTCGAAGACGGCGCCGTGCTGGTGCGCAACCCCAGCGCCCGCCTGGCCTGGTCGGACGTTGACGAGGATCTGCTGCTGTTTGCCAGCGGGCAAAGCCGCCTGCTACCGGGCAAATTGCGCGAACTGCTGAAACTGATCTGCGCCGCCGATGCCCTGCACAGCGACAACCTGGGCCAATGGCTTGCCGACGACGAGGGGCGTAATCTGCTTCTGGAACTGGTCAAACAAGGTAGCCTGGAGTTTGCCGATGAGTGACATCCACATCCGCATTGCCGACTGGCAAAAGGATCACGCCGCCCTGCGCAGCATTCGCGAGACGGTGTTTATTGCCGAACAAGCGGTGCCGCCCGAGCTGGAGTGGGATGCTGATGATGCCAACGCCGTACACTTTCTCGCCCTCGCCGGTGAGTACCCCATCGGCACCGCCCGCCTGCTCGCGGACGGCCATATCGGCCGAGTGTCGGTGCTCAAGGATTGGCGCGGCCTGAAAGTCGGCGACAAGCTGTTGCGCGCCGCCATCGCCGAAGCTGAAAAGCGCGGCCTCAAGCAACAAATGCTCAGCGCCCAAGTGCATGCCAGCTCGTTCTATGAGCGTTTTGGCTTTGCCGTGGTCAGCGGCGAGTTTCTTGACGCCGGCATCCCCCATGTCGACATGGTGCGCCACAGCCACTGAGAGTCCGATGAACAACCACGACGCCCCGCCACTCAGCACCGACGAGCCTGCCGCCCCCGAGCTGCCTGCCATTGAGTTTGAGTCGCCGGGGCGTTTTACCGTGCATAACCCCGCCCAGGCCAACAGCGCCCCCAACGAAATTTCCGCCGCGGCCTTTATCCTCGGCCAACACACCCAACTGCAAGCCTTCAGTACCCCCGAGCAAGCGCGCAGCCACGCCCTGGCGCTGCTGCAACAAGCGCAGCGACGGCTGTGCATCTACAGCAGCGACCTGGAACCCTGGCTTTACCATCACAGCAGTGTCCAGCAAGCCTGCACTCGCTTCCTGCTGGCCAATCCGAACAACCAGCTGCGCATTCTGCTGCGCGACAGCTCGCGCGCGGTCAAAGACGGCCATCGCCTGCTGAGCCTGGCGCGCCGCCTGCCCAGCAACTGCCAGATCCGCAAGCTGCATCCGGATTACCCGAACGAAGAAATCAGCTTCTTGCTGGCCGACCACTGCGGCCTGCTGCTGCGCCCGGAGCTCAGCCAATTTGCTGGCTACGCTCTGTACCAAGACCCCGTACGCAACCGCCTGCGCCTGAACCAGTTCGAACAAGCCTGGGCCACCAGCATCAGCGATGCCGACCTGAGGAGTTTTCTGCTATGACCCTGCGCCCATTGCTGGCCTGCCTGCTCCTGAGCTTGAGTCTGACCACCCAGGCCGCCACCGAAGCCATCGCCCTCAGCTATCGCAGCGCCGACGAAATGCTCGGCGTGGCCCAATCGGTGCTCGGCGGTGAGGGCCGGGTTACGGCCTACGGCAACCAACTGATCGTCAACGCCTCACCGGCCAAGATTGCCGAACTGCGCAGCCTGCTCAGCCAACTGGACAGCGCACCCAAGCGCCTGCTGATCAGCGTCGACACCCGCGACAGCAGCCAACAGAACGATCGCGGCTATTCGGTCAATGGCTCGGCCAGTGTCGGCAACGTCGAAATCGAAAGCGGCCGCGGCGAAGTCCATGGCCAGGATCAGGTGCGCATCATCCGCCGCAGCACCGACAGCCGCACAGGCGGCGTGCAACAAATCCAGGCCAGCGAAGGCTATCCGGCCCTGATCCAGGTCGGCCAGAGCGTGCCACTGACCACCACCAGCACCGGCCCATACGGGCAAATCTACAATCAGACCCAGTACCGCAATGTCACCCAGGGCTTTTATGTCACCGCCAGCCTGAGCGGCGATATTGTCCACGTCAGCATCAGCAGCAATAACGACAAGCTCAGCCAGACCCACAGCGGCGCCATCGACATCCAGAGCACCGACACCCGCGTCAGCGGCCGGGTCGGCGAATGGCTGACCCTGGGCGGAGTCAGCTCTGACAATCAAGCCGACCAGCGCGACTTCCTCCAGCGCCGGAGCACCCAGGGCCAGCAAGATATGAGCCTGCGCCTGAAGGTCGAGGTTTTGCCTTAGTGCTGCCAGCGCAACCTGAGCCGCGCGGCCGCAGGGCAAGCAAAACTGACCGACGAGTCGCCTGAAACAATTATGTAGTGCGACCAATTGACCACTACAAATCAATTGACGACGCTGATTATCCGCGGCATGATGGCGCCGCTCCCGCTAGCCTGGGGTCCTGTTTAGGGCCTCTGGATCGACACCAAACACTATTTGGCGCGATTCATGTCCAGACCGCCCACAAGGCTGTACGACGAGACTGCGACTGGAACGAAGTTGTCCTGAGGGACGGGGAAGCGTTTTTCGTACACCGCACACGGGTAGATTGCAGCACGCGGCGCCCAACGGTTTCCACGAACCGGCAAGTGTCAGCCCAGTCTCTGCCCCCGATTGCAGTACGTCTCGTCACCCCTCCTCTCGGCTACAGCCTGTCCCTGTCGAAATCTCGGCGTCCTCGTGGTGAGCAACCCGCAACAATGAACCTTCTTTACACAGGTTTGAGTGGGAAAACCCGGTGCTCAACCAATACACACTTTGAAGGATTGACCATGTCAGCTTATCAAAACGACATCAAGGCCGTTGCCGCCCTGAAAGAAACCGCAGGCAGCAGCTGGAGCGCTATCAACCCTGAGTCCGTGGCTCGTATGCGCGCCCAGAACCGCTTCAAAACCGGCCTGGAAATCGCTCAGTACACTGCCGACATCATGCGCAAGGACATGGCCGAGTACGACGCTGACTCCTCCGTCTACACCCAGTCCCTGGGCTGCTGGCATGGTTTCATCGGTCAGCAGAAGCTGATTTCGATCAAGAAGCACCTGAAAACCACCAACAAGCGCTACCTCTACCTGTCGGGTTGGATGGTTGCTGCTCTGCGTTCGGACTTCGGCCCGCTGCCAGACCAGTCCATGCACGAAAAAACCGCCGTTTCCGGCCTGATCGAAGAGCTGTACACCTTCCTGCGCCAGGCTGACTCGCGCGAACTGGACCTGCTCTTCACCGCCGTTGACGCCGCTCGCGAAGCCGGCGACAAGGCCAAAGAAGCCGAGCTGCAAGCCCAGATCGACAACTACGAAACCCACATCGTACCGATCATTGCCGACATCGACGCCGGCTTCGGCAACCCGGAAGCCACCTACCTGCTGGCCAAGCGCATGATCGAAGCAGGCGCTTGCTGCATCCAGATCGAAAACCAGGTTTCCGACGAGAAGCAATGCGGCCACCAGGACGGTAAAGTGACCGTTCCGCACGCCGACTTCCTGGCCAAGATCAACGCCGTTCGCTACGCATTCCTCGAGCTGGGCATCGACAACGGCGTGATCGTTGCTCGTACCGACTCCCTGGGTGCCGGCCTGACCAAGCAAATCGCCGTGACCGCTGCTGCTGGCGACCTGGGCGACCAGTACAACGCCTTCCTCGATTGCGAAGAAGTGTCGGCTGCCGATCTGAACAACGGCGACGTGGTACTCAACCGCGAAGGCAAGCTGCTGCGTCCCAAGCGCCTGCCGTCCAACCTGTTCCAGTTCCGTGCTGGCACCGGTGAAGCCCGCTGCGTACTGGACTGCATCACCTCGCTGCAAAACGGTGCCGACCTGCTGTGGATCGAAACCGAGAAGCCGCACGTTGGCCAGATCGCTGCCATGGTTAACGAGATCCGCAAGGTCATCCCGAACGCCAAGCTGGTGTACAACAACAGCCCGTCCTTCAACTGGACCCTGAACTTCCGTCAGCAGATGTTCGACATCATGGTCAGCGAAGGCAAAGACGTTTCCGCCTACGATCGCGCCAAGCTGATGAGCATCGACTACGACAGCACCGAACTGGCTGCCCGTGCCGACGAAATGATCCGCACCTTCCAGCGCGACGGTTCGGCCCAGGCAGGTATCTTCCACCACCTGATCACCCTGCCGACCTACCACACTGCTGCTCTGTCCACCGACAACCTGGCCAAGGGCTACTTCGCCGACCAGGGCATGCTGGCCTACGTCAAAGGCGTGCAGCGTGAAGAGCTGCGCCAGGGCATCGCCTGCGTCAAGCACCAGAACATGGCTGGCTCCGACATCGGCGACAACCATAAAGAGTACTTCGCTGGCGAAGCGGCTCTGAAAGCCAGCGGCAAAGACAACACCATGAACCAGTTCGGCTAATCCCGGCTGATTCACCTCGGCGGGACGCTGATCCAGGCCGAGGGTGTTGCACAAAAACCCCAGTAGCGATACTGGGGTTTTTCTTTGTCTGGCGCCAACCACTGGCCGCCCGACCAGCGATAGACTCGAGGCCGCGGCAACAGACCCCGCCAGCAGCCTTACACAGAGTCGACATAAACAGTCGATTACTGGCTATTCAGGCCAACCCGGATATGCTCAACAAACCCGGCGCACGGCCCGAAACGCCTAACTCTCAAGGACTTATGCGACTAAAAGGCGGCTAATTACCTCGAAAGATAAATTTACTTACTACTTTTTTCGCGAGTAAAATCGCGCAAATTTTTTGACGATCCGCTTTCTTTTCTGCACAAGTAGTTACGACACTCTTGTAAGACTTGGCACGAGATAAAGCAGGAACGCGTGAGGGGCAGCATGATGAGCGAAGCCACAACTCTTTTGTCGCACAACTGGGCATTTGCGATCTTTCTACTTGGAGTGTTTGGCCTGATCGGCTTTATGCTCGGCGTCTCCAGCCTGCTCGGCAGCAAGGCCTTCGGACGCAGCAAGAACGAGCCCTTTGAGTCCGGCATGCTCCCCACCGGTGGCGCGCGCCTGCGCTTGTCCGCCAAGTTCTATCTGGTCGCGATGCTCTTCGTGATCTTCGACGTTGAAGCCCTCTTTCTCTTCGCCTGGTCGGTGTCTGTTCGCGAAAGCGGGTGGGCCGGCTTCATCGAAGCTACGCTTTTTATAGCAATTCTGTTGGCTGGCCTCGTCTATCTATGGCGGATCGGTGCTCTTGACTGGGCCCCGGAAAGCCGTCGCAAGCGGCGGGCAAAGCTACAACAATGAGGCTTTGGCGATGCAATACAAACTCACCAGGATCGACCCGGACGCGCCCAATGAGCAGTATCCGATCGGCGAACGGGAAACCGTAGCCGACCCGCTAGAGGGTCAAATCCATCGCAACATCTATATGGGCAAGCTGCAGGACGTGCTGAATTCGACGGTCAACTGGGGGCGCAAAAACTCCCTGTGGCCGTATAACTTCGGCCTTTCCTGCTGCTATGTGGAAATGACCACGGCCTTTACCGCCCCCCATGACATCGCCCGCTTTGGCGCCGAAGTGATTCGTGCATCGCCACGCCAGGCCGACTTTATGGTCGTTGCCGGTACCTGCTTTGTGAAAATGGCCCCAGTCATTCAGCGCCTGTACGAGCAGATGCTGGAGCCCAAGTGGGTGATTTCCATGGGTGCCTGTGCCAACTCCGGCGGCATGTACGACATTTACTCGGTCGTTCAGGGGGTGGATAAATTCCTCCCGGTGGACGTTTATGTGCCCGGCTGCCCGCCCCGCCCCGAGGCCTTCCTGCAAGCCCTGATGGTGCTGCAAGAGTCCATCGGCCAGGAGCGCCGTCCGTTGTCCTGGGTGGTCGGCGAGCAAGGCGTATACCGCGCCGACATGCCGTCACAAAAGGAACAGCGCCGCGAACAGCGCATTCAGGTCACCAACCTACGCAGCCCCGACGAAGTCTGACGCGGTCTTTGCGCAACAAAGCCCACTCCATTCTTTACGTTGACCGATAGCGACCGAGACTATGACTGCAGACACCGCTCTGTACATCCCGCCTTACAAGGCTGACGACCAAGACGTGGTCGTTGAACTGAACTCGCGTTTTGGCGCCGAGGCATTCACTGCCCAGCCGACCCGCACCGGCATGCCGGTGCTCTGGGTTGCCCGCGAGAAACTCGTCGACGTGCTGCGCTGCTTGCGCAACCTGCCACGCCCCTACGTCATGCTCTACGACCTGCACGGCGTCGACGAGCGCCTGCGCACCCAACGCCGCGGCCTGCCGGGCGCCGACTTCAGCGTGTTCTACCACCTGCTGTCGATCGAGCGTAACAGCGACGTGATGATCAAGGTCGCCCTCTCTGAAAGCGATCTCAGCCTGCCCAGCGTGACCAGCATCTGGCCGAACGCCAACTGGTATGAGCGTGAAGTCTGGGACATGTACGGCATCACCTTCACCGGCCACCCACACCTGTCGCGCATCATGATGCCGCCGACCTGGGAAGGCCACCCGCTGCGCAAGGACTACCCGGCGCGCGCCACCGAGTTCGACCCGTACAGCCTGACCCTGGCCAAGCAACAGCACGAAGAAGAAGCCGCGCGCTTCAACCCCGAAGACTGGGGCATGAAACGACGTGGCGAGAACGAGGACTACATGTTCCTCAACCTCGGCCCCAATCACCCTTCGGCCCACGGCGCCTTCCGTATCGTCCTGCAACTGGATGGTGAGGAGATCGTCGATTGCGTACCGGAAGTGGGCTACCACCACCGCGGTGCCGAGAAGATGGCCGAGCGCCAGTCCTGGCACAGTTTTATCCCCTACACCGACCGTATCGATTACCTCGGCGGGGTGATGAACAACCTGCCGTACGTGCTGGCCGTGGAGAAACTCGCTGGCATTCAGGTGCCACAGAAGGTCGACGTCATCCGCATCATGCTGGCCGAGTTCTTCCGCATCACCAGCCACCTGTTGTTCCTCGGCACCTACATCCAGGACGTCGGCGCCATGACCCCGGTGTTCTTCACCTTCACCGACCGCCAGCGCGCGTTCAAGGTGATCGAGGCCATCACCGGCTTCCGCCTGCACCCGGCCTGGTACCGTATCGGCGGGGTCGCCCACGACCTGCCGCGCGGCTGGGAAAAACTGGTCAAGGAATTTGTCGACTGGCTGCCCAAGCGCCTCGACGAGTACAACAAGGCCGCGCTGCAGAACAGCATTCTGCGTGGCCGAACCATCGGCGTGTCCCAGTACAACACCAAAGAAGCCCTGGAATGGGGCGTCACCGGTGCCGGCCTGCGTTCCACCGGCCTGGACTTCGACCTGCGCAAGGCACGCCCATATTCGGGCTACGAGAACTTCGAGTTCGAAGTACCGCTGGCCGTCAATGGTGACGCCTATGACCGCTGCATGGTGCGTGTCGAGGAAATGCGCCAGAGCATCAAGATCATCGATCAGTGCCTGAAGAACATGCCCGCCGGCGCCTACAAGGCCGATCACCCGCTAACCACGCCGCCGCCGAAAGAGCGCACGCTGCAGCATATCGAGACCCTGATTACCCACTTCCTGCAGGTTTCCTGGGGTCCGGTGATGCCGGCCAACGAGTCCTTCCAGATGATCGAGGCGACCAAGGGCATCAACAGTTACTACCTGACCAGCGACGGCGGCACCATGAGCTATCGCACCCGGATTCGCACCCCGAGCTTCGCCCACCTGCAGCAGATCCCCGCGGTGATCCGCGGCAGCATGGTGGCTGACTTGATCGCCTATCTGGGCAGTATCGATTTCGTTATGGCCGACGTGGACCGCTAATCATGAGCCAAAACAGCCTGATTCAATCCGACCGTTTCGCCCTCAGTGAGGCTGAGCGCTCAGCCATTGAGCACGAACTGCATCACTACGAAGACTCCCGCGCGGCCTCCATCGAGGCCCTGAAGATCGTACAAAAGGCTCGCGGCTGGGTGCCCGATGGCGCCATTGACGCGATCGCCGAACTGCTCGGCATTCCTGCCAGCGATGTGGAAGGGGTCGCCACCTTCTACAGCCAGATCTTCCGCCAGCCGGTGGGTCGCCACATCATTCGGGTCTGCGACAGCATGGTCTGCTATATCGGCGGCCATGAGTCGGTGGTCAGCAGCCTGCAACAAGAACTGGGCATCGGTCTGGGGGAAACCACCCACGACGGTCGTTTCACCCTGCTCCCGGTATGCTGCCTGGGCAACTGCGACAAGGCCCCGGCACTGATGATCGACGATCACACCTTCGGTGACGTGCAACCCGGCGGCGTAGCCTCTCTGCTGGAGAACTACCCATGAAGCTCAGCTCGTTTGGCCCGGCCAACAGCATCGCCCGCAGCGCAGAAACCCATCCGCTGACCTGGCGTCTGCGCGCAGACGCCGCCCCGGTGTGGCTCGCCGAATACCAGGCCAAAGACGGTTACAGCGCCGCCCGCAAGGCTCTGGCGCAGATGTCCCAGGACGAAATCGTGCAAACGGTTAAGGACTCCGGGCTCAAGGGGCGCGGCGGCGCCGGCTTCCCCACTGGGGTGAAGTGGGGCCTGATGCCCAAGGATGACTCGCAGACTATTCGTTATCTGCTGTGCAACGCCGATGAGATGGAACCCAACACCTGGAAAGACCGCATGCTCATGGAGCAGCAGCCGCACCTGCTGATCGAAGGCATGCTGATCAGCGCACGCGCGCTCAAGGCGTATCGCGGTTATATCTTCCTGCGTGGCGAATATGTCGATGCGGCGGCCAATCTCAATCGCGCCATCGAGGAAGCCAAGGCCGCCGGCCTGCTGGGCAACAACATCCTCGGCAGTGGCTTCGATTTCGAGTTGTTCGTGCATACCGGCGCCGGGCGCTACATCTGCGGTGAAGAAACCGCACTGATCAACTCCCTGGAAGGCCGCCGTGCCAACCCGCGCTCCAAGCCGCCATTCCCGGCCGCTGTCGGCGTATGGGGCAAGCCGACCTGTGTGAACAACGTCGAAACCCTGTGCAACGTACCCGCCATCGTCGGCAACGGTATCGACTGGTACAAGAGCCTGGCCCGCGCCGGCAGCGAAGACATGGGCACCAAGCTGATGGGCTTCTCCGGCAAGGTGAAGAACCCCGGTCTGTGGGAGCTGCCATTCGGCGTCCCGGCCCGCGAGCTGTTCGAAGACTACGCCGGCGGCATGCGCGACGGCTTCACGCTCAAGTGCTGGCAACCGGGCGGCGCCGGCACCGGCTTCCTGTTGCCGGAACACCTGGATGCGCCGATGTTCGCCGCCGGCATTGCCAAGCTCGGCACGCGCATGGGTACGGGCCTGGCCATGGCCGTGGACGACAGCGTCAACATGGTCTCGCTGCTGCGTAACATGGAAGAGTTTTTTGCCCGTGAATCCTGCGGTTTCTGTACCCCTTGCCGCGACGGCCTGCCCTGGAGCGTAAAAACCCTGCGCGCCCTGGAGCGCGGCGTCGGCCAGGCACGCGACATCGAAACCCTGGAGCAACTGTGCAACAACCTCGCCCCCGGCAAGACCTTCTGCGCCCATGCGCCTGGAGCCGTCGAACCATTGGGCAGCGCGATCAAGTATTTCCGCCACGAGTTTGAAGCCGGTATTAGCAGGCAAAGCCCGCTCGATATGCCGATGCAACGGCTCTGCGTATAAAAGATATGCAGCTTGGCGGCCTGTACAAGGCCACGACTGCAACCGTGATTCCATTAGCCACGCCTGCCTTCGGGCGGATTAACGAAGAAAACTGAACCATGGCCACTATCCACGTAGACGGCAAAGCGTTCGAAGTCGACGGCGCAGACAACCTGCTGCAAGCCTGCCTGTCGCTGGGACTCGACATTCCGTATTTCTGCTGGCACCCCGCCCTCGGCAGCGTTGGCGCCTGCCGCCAATGCGCGGTCAAGCAGTACACCGACGAAAACGACAAGCGCGGTCGCCTGGTCATGTCCTGCATGACCCCGGCCACCGACAAAAGCTGGATTTCCATCGACGACGAGGAAGCCAAAGCCTTCCGCGCCAGCGTGGTCGAATGGTTGATGACCAACCACCCCCACGACTGTCCGGTGTGTGAAGAAGGCGGCCATTGCCACCTGCAAGACATGACCGTGATGACCGGCCACAACCAGCGGCGTTATCGGTTCAGCAAGCGCACCCACCAGAATCAAGAGCTGGGGCCGTTCATCGCCCATGAAATGAACCGCTGCATCGCCTGTTATCGCTGCGTGCGTTATTACAAGGACTACGCCGGCGGCACCGACCTCGGCGTGTTCGGCGCCCACGACAACGTCTATTTCGGCCGTGTCGAAGATGGCGTACTGGAAAGCGAGTTTGCCGGCAACCTCACCGAGGTCTGCCCGACTGGCGTGTTCACCGACAAGACCCACTCCGAGCGCTATACCCGCAAGTGGGACATGCAGTTCTCGCCAAGCATCTGCCACGGCTGCTCGGCCGGCTGCAACATCAGCCCCGGCGAGCGTTACGGCGAAATCCGCCGGATCGAGAACCGCTTCAATGGCTCGGTCAACCAGTATTTCCTCTGCGATCGTGGTCGCTTCGGCTATGGCTACGTCAACCGTGCAGATCGTCCGCAGCAACCGCTGCTGGCCAACGGCAACCCGCTGAGCCTGGACACCGCCCTGGACAAGGCCGCCGTGCTGCTCAAGGGCCAGCGTCTAATCGGCATCGGCTCACCACGCGCCAGCCTGGAAAGCAACTTCGCCCTGCGCGAACTGGTCGGCGCCAGCAACTTCTACAGCGGCATCAACGCTGCCGAACTGAACAACCTGCGCCTGCTGCTGCAGATCTTGCGTGACAGCCCGCTGCCGATCGCCTCGATGCGCGACATCGAAGCCCATGACGCGGTGTTCGTGCTCGGCGAGGACCTGACCCAGACCGCCGCACGGATCGCCTTGGCCGTGCGCCAGTCGGTAAAAAATAAGGCCATCAGCATGGCCGAGGCGATGAAAGTGCAGCCGTGGCTCAATGCCGCGGTGCAAAACATCGCACAGCACGCCCTCAGTCCACTATTTATCGCCAGCGTGAACGCCACCAAGCTGGATGATGTGGCCGAAGAATGCGTACACGCCGCCCCGGACGACCTGGCCCGCCTCGGTTTTGCCGTGGCCCACGCCCTGGATGCCAGCTCGCCGGCCGTGGCCAACCTCGACCCGGAGGCCGCCGCCCTGGCCCAACGGATTGCCGACGCCCTGCTCGAGGCCAAGCGTCCGCTGATCATTGCCGGCACCTCGCTGGGCTCCCAGGCCCTTCTGGAGGCCAGCGCCAACATCGCCAAGGCCCTCAAGCTGCGTGAGAAAAACGCCTCGATCAGCCTGGTGGCGGCCGAGGCCAACAGCCTGGGCCTGGCCATGCTCGGTGGCGATGCCGTCGAAGTCGGCCTGCAAAGCCTGATCGACGGCCAAGCCGATGCCGTGCTGGTACTGGAAAACGACCTGTATCGCCGCGTCGATGCCGCCCAGGTGGACGCTGCCTTGCACGCCGCCAAGGTCTTGCTGGTGCTCGATCATCAGCGCACCGCGACCGCTCAGCGGGCCGACCTGCTGTTCCCGGCCGCCAGCTTCGCCGAAGGCGATGGCACCCTGGTCAGCCAGGAAGGTCGCGCCCAGCGCTTCTTCCAGGTTTACGAGCCGGCCTATTACCAGCCGCAAACCCTCATCCGCGAAGGCTGGCGTTGGTTGCATGCACTGCATTGCACCCTGCAGCACAAGCCGGTGGACTGGACCCAGCTGGATCAGGTTAGCGCTGCCTGCGCCGCCAGCAACGCCGAACTGGCCGGCATCATGGCTGCCGCCCCGAGCGCCTCGTTCCGCATCAAGGGCATGAAGCTGGCCCGCGCCCCGCTGCGCTACAGCGGCCGTACCGCGGTACGCGCCAATCTCAGCGTACACGAGCCGCGCACCCCGCAGGATCAGGACAGCGCCCTGGCCTTCTCCATGGAAGGTTACTCAGGCTCAGCCGAACCGCGTCAACAGGTGCCATTTGCCTGGTCGCCGGGCTGGAACTCACCGCAAGCCTGGAACAAATTCCAGGACGAAATCGGTGGCCACCTGCGTGCCGGCGACCCTGGCATGCGCCTGATCGAGCCCAAGGGCGATGGCCTGAGCTGGTTCACCGGCGTGCCCAAGCCGTTCGCCCCGGCCGCCGGGCAATGGCTGGTAGTGCCGCTCTACCATCTGTTTGGCAGCGACGAAACCAGTGCCCTGGCCGCGCCGATTCAAGAGCGCATGGGCGCCGCCTATGTCGCCCTGGCCAAAGCCGAAGCCGAGCGCCTGGGGGTCAACGATGGCGCCCTGCTCAGTTTGCAGGTTGCCGGGCGCAAACTGCGTCTGCCGCTGCGCATCGATGACAGCCTGAGCCTGGGTGTGGTCGGTCTGCCGGTGGGTCTGGCAGATATTGCTTCGGTCAGCTTCGGCACCTTCGCCCAAGCGCTGCAGGAGGCCACAGCATGAGCTGGCTGACTCCCGATCTACTGGACATCTTCTTCGCCGTAGTCAAGGCCGTGATCATTCTGCTTGCCGTGGTAATCTGCGGCGCCCTGCTCAGCTGGGTCGAGCGCCGCCTGTTGGCGCTCTGGCAGGATCGCTACGGGCCGAATCGGGTCGGCCCGTTTGGCGCCTTCCAGATCGCCGCCGACATGATCAAGATGTTCTTCAAGGAAGACTGGACGCCGCCCTTCGCCGACAAGATGGTTTTCACCATCGCCCCGATTGTGGCCTTCAGCACCCTGTTGATCGCCTTTGCCGTGGTGCCCGTCACCCCGACCTGGGGCGTGGCGGATCTGAACATCGGTTTGCTGTTCTTCTTCGCCATGGCCGGCTTGACGGTGTATGCCGTGCTGTTCGCCGGCTGGTCCAGTAACAACAAGTTCGCCCTGCTCGGCAGCCTGCGCGCTTCGGCCCAGACCATTTCCTATGAAGTGTTTATGGGCCTGTCGCTGATGGGCGTGGTGATCCAGGCCGGCTCGTTCAACCTGCGCGACATCGTCGAAGCCCAGCATCAGGGCCTGTGGTACATCATTCCGCAGTTCATCGGCTTCTGTACCTTCTTCATTGCCGGCGTAGCCGTGACCCACCGTCACCCCTTCGACCAGCCGGAAGCCGAGCAGGAACTGGCCGACGGTTACCACATCGAATACGCCGGGATGAAATGGGGCATGTTCTTCGTCGGCGAATATGTCGGCATCGTGCTGATTTCGGCGCTGCTGGTGACGCTGTTCTTCGGCGGCTGGCACGGCCCATTCGATATCCTGCCGCAGATCCCGTTTATCTGGTTCGCGATGAAAACCGCGTTCTTCATCATGATCTTCATTCTGCTGCGCGCCTCCATCCCGCGCCCGCGCTATGACCAGGTCATGACCTTCAGCTGGACGTTCTGCCTGCCGCTGACCCTGATCAACCTGCTGGTTACCGCGGCCTTTGTGCTGCTCGCGGCTCCTGGCGCGGTTCAGTGAGGAATATGAACATGATCAAGTACATCCTCCACGTTCTTTACGGCACCTACACCCAGCTGCGCAGCCTGGTGATGGTGTTTTCCCATGCCTTTCGCAAGCGCGACACCCTGCAATATCCGGAAGAGCCGGTGTACCTGCCGCCACGCTACCGTGGCCGCATCGTCCTGACCCGCGACCCCGATGGCGAGGAGCGCTGCGTGGCCTGCAACCTGTGCGCCGTGGCCTGCCCGGCCGGCTGCATCGCCCTGCAGAAAGCTGAAACCGCCGATGGCCGCTGGTACCCGGAGTTTTTCCGGATCAACTTCTCGCGCTGCATCTTTTGCGGTCTGTGCGAGGAAGCCTGCCCGACCACGGCGATCCAGCTCACCCCGGACTTCGAGATGGCCGACTTCAAACGCCAGGATCTGGTGTACGAAAAGCACGACCTGCTGATCTCCGGCCCCGGCAAGAACCCCGATTACAACTTCTACCGGGTGGCCGGCATGGCCATTGCCGGTAAAGCGAAAGGGGCTGCTCAAGATGAAGCCCAACCGATCAACGTGAAGAGCCTGCTGCCTTAAGGAGGACGCTGTGGAATTTGCTTTCTATTTCGCCGCCGGCGTCGCTGTAGTGGCCACCCTGCGGGTGATCACCAACACCAACCCGGTTCATGCCCTGCTCTACCTGATCGTCTCGCTGCTGGCTGTATCGATGTGCTTTTTCAGCCTCGGCGCACCCTTTGCCGGGGTGCTGGAAGTCATCGTCTACGCCGGCGCCATCATGGTGCTGTTCGTCTTCGTGGTGATGATGCTCAACCTGGGGCCGGCCGCCAGCGTGCAGGAGCGCCAATGGATGACTCCGGGCATCTGGGGCGGTCCGGCGATGATGTCCCTGGCCCTGCTCGGCGAGCTGCTCTACGTACTGCTGGGCAATCACAGCGGTGCCGCCATCGGCCTCACCACCGTGGATGCCAAGGCCGTGGGCATCAGCCTGTTTGGTCCTTACCTGCTGGTTGTCGAACTGGCCTCCATGCTGCTGTTGGCGGCCTTGGTTGCCGCCTTCCACCTCGGCCGTCACGAGGCGAATGAATGACTATGGATATGATTCCAATGGAGCATGGCCTGGCCGTGGCCGGCGTGCTGTTCTGCCTGGGCCTGGTCGGCCTGATGGTGCGGCGCAACATTCTGTTCGTGCTGATGAGCCTGGAAGTGATGATGAACGCCACCGCCCTGGCCTTCGTCGTGGCCGGTAGTCGCTGGGCGCAAGCCGATGGACAGATCATGTTCATCCTGGTGATCACCCTGGCCGCCGCCGAGGCCAGTATTGGCCTGGCGATCCTGCTGCAACTGTATCGCCGCTTCCACACCCTGGATATCGATGCTGCCAGCGAGATGCGCGGATGAACCTCTTATTCCTGACGTGCCTGTTCCCCCTGCTCGGTTTCGTTCTGCTGGCGTTTTCCCGCGGGCGTTTTTCCGAAAATCTCTCGGCCCTGATCGGCGTCGGCTCGGTCGGCCTGTCGGCCTTGACCAGCGCCTGGATCATCTACCAGTTCAACCTCGCCCCACCCGCGGGCGGTGCCTACAGCCAGTTGCTCTGGCAGTGGATGGCGGTGGACGGCTTCACCCCGAGCTTCACCCTGTACCTGGACGGCCTGGCGCTGACCATGCTCGGTGTGGTTACCGGCGTTGGCTTTCTGATCCACCTGTTCGCCTCCTGGTACATGCGCGGCGAGGCCGGTTACTCGCGCTTCTTCGCCTACACCAACCTGTTTATCTTCAGCATGCTGCTGCTGATCCTCGGCGATAACCTGCTGTTGCTGTATTTCGGCTGGGAAGGCGTGGGCCTGTGCAGTTACCTGCTGATCGGCTTCTACTACAGCAATCGCAACAACGGTAATGCCGCCCTCAAGGCCTTTATCGTGACTCGCACCGGCGACGTATTCATGGCCATCGGCCTGTTTATTCTGGTGCAGCAACTGGGCACCCTGAACGTTCAAGAGTTGCTGGTATTGGCCCCGCAGAAGTTCGCCGCGGGCGACTTCTGGATGCAACTGGCGACCTTGATGCTACTGGGTGGCGCAGTCGGTAAATCCGCCCAGCTGCCTCTGCAGACCTGGCTGGCCGATGCCATGGCCGGCCCGACCCCGGTTTCCGCGCTGATCCACGCGGCCACCATGGTCACCGCCGGTGTCTACCTGATTGCCCGGACCCACGGCCTGTTCCTGCTCGCCCCCGAGGTGCTCGAACTGGTTGGCATCATCGGCGCCGTGACCCTGGTCCTGGCCGGCTTTGCCGCCCTGGTGCAGACCGACATCAAGCGCATCCTCGCCTACTCGACCATGAGCCAGATCGGTTATATGTTCCTGGCCCTCGGCGTCGGCGCCTGGGATGGGGCGATCTTCCACCTGATGACCCACGCCTTCTTCAAGGCCCTGCTGTTCCTCGCCTCCGGTGCGGTGATCAACGCCTGTCACCATGAGCAGAACATCTTCAAGATGGGCGGTCTGTGGAAGAAACTGCCGCTGGCCTATGTCAGCTTCGTGGTCGGTGGTTCGGCCCTGGCGGCCCTGCCGTTGGTTACCGCGGGTTTCTACTCCAAGGACGAAATCCTCTGGGAAGCCCTGGCCAGCGGCCATCAGAACCTGCTGATCGCCGGACTAGTGGGGGCCTTCATGACCTCGCTGTACACCTTCCGCCTGATCTTCATCACCTTCCACGGTGAGGCCAAGAGCGAAGCCCACGGCGGTCATGGCATCGCCTACTGGCTGCCGCTGTCGGTGCTGATCGTGCTGTCGACCTTCGTCGGCGCCCTGATCACCCCACCGCTGGCGGGTGTGCTGCCGCAGAGCGTCGGCCATGCCGGCGGCGCCGCCCAGCATTCACTGGAGCTGTTGTCTGCCGCCATCGCCATCAGCGGCATTCTGCTGGCGGCGCTGCTGTTCCTCGGCAAACGCCGACTGGTCACGGCCATCGCCAACAGCGCCCTGGGCCGTGTGCTCAGCGCCTGGTGGTTTGCCGCCTGGGGCTTTGACTGGGTCTACGACAAGCTGTTCGTCAAACCCTATCTGCTGATCTGTCGCGTGCTGGCTAACGATCCGCTGAACAGCAGCATGGGCCTGTTCCCGAGCCTGGCCCGTGGCGGTCACCAACTGGTGGCGCGCGCCCAGACCGGTAACCTGCGCTGGTATGCCTACTCCATGGTGGCCGGTGCCGTTGTGCTGCTGGGCATCGCCCTGCTGGCGGCGGCCTGATATGAATTTGCCCATTAGTGTAAGGAATTGAGCCCGTCATGATTCTGCCCTGGCTAATCCTGATCCCCTTTATCGGCGGTATTTTGTGCTGGCAAGGTGAGCGCTTCGGCGCCGCCCTGCCCCGCGCCATCGCCATGTTAACCATGCTGCTGGAACTGGTTCTGTGCCTCTGGCTATGGTCCACCGGCGACTTCCAGCTGGCGCCGCACCCCGGTGCCGATCCGGTCTGGAGCCTGGAATTCAAGCAGGCATGGATTGAGCGCTTCGGCATCAACCTGCACCTGGCAATGGACGGCCTGTCGCTGCTGATGATCCTGCTCACCGGCCTGCTCGGGGTGCTCTCGGTACTCTGCTCGTGGAGCGAGATCCAAAAGCACGTCGGTTTCTTCCACCTCAACCTGATGTGGATTCTCGGCGGTGTGATCGGCGTGTTCCTCGCCCTTGACCTGTTCCTGTTCTTCTTCTTCTGGGAAATGATGCTGGTGCCGATGTACTTCCTGATTGCGCTGTGGGGACACAGCTCAGCGGAAGGCAAGACCCGTATCTATGCCGCCACCAAGTTCTTCATCTACACCCAGGCCAGCGGTCTGATCATGCTGGTGGCGATCCTTGGCCTGGTGCTGGTCAACTACAGCACCAGCGGCGTACTGACCTTCGACTACAGCCTGCTGCTCAAAGCCGAGCTGCCAGCCGGGGTCGAGTACATCCTGATGCTCGGTTTCTTTATCGCCTTTGCGGTCAAGCTGCCGGTGGTGCCGCTGCACTCCTGGCTGCCGGACGCCCACGCCCAGGCGCCCACTGCCGGTTCCGTGGATCTGGCCGGCATCCTGCTGAAAACCGCGGCCTATGGCCTGTTGCGCTTTGCCCTGCCGTTGTTCCCCAACGCCTCGGCCGAGTTTGCCCCGATCGCTATGCTGCTGGGCCTGGTCGGCATCTTCTACGGTGCCTTCCTGGCCTTTGCGCAAACCGACATCAAGCGTCTGGTGGCCTACTCCAGCGTTTCGCACATGGGCTTTATCCTGATCGGCATCTACTCGGGCAGCCAACAAGCTCTGCAAGGTGTGGTGATCCAGATGCTTGCCCACGGCCTGTCGGCGGCGGCGCTGTTTATCCTCTGCGGGCAACTCTATGAGCGCCTGCACACCCGCGACATGCGCGAGATGGGCGGCCTGTGGTCACGCATCGCCTACCTGCCAGCCATCAGCCTGTTCTTTGCCGCCGCATCGCTGGGCCTGCCGGGCACCGGTAACTTTGTCGGCGAATTCCTGATCCTGCTGGGCACGTTCAAGAGCACGCCCTGGATCGTGGTGGTGGCCACCTTCGGCCTGGTATTCGGTTCGGTTTACTCGCTGATCATGATTCACCGCGCCTACTTCGGCCCGGCCAGGGCCGAGCACAGCCTGCGTGGCATGAACGGCCGCGAACTGGGCATGGCCATGAGCCTGGCGATCCTGCTGGTGCTGCTTGGGGTGTATCCGCAACCGATCCTGGATACCTCCGCCGCCACCATGCAGGGCGTGCAAAGCTGGCTGGACACGGCCTTCACTCAACTCGCTTCGGCCCGGTAGTAAGAGTTATGGAATTGACCACTCAACACCTCATCGCCCTGCTCCCGCTGCTGGTCACCTGCGCCACCATCGTGGTGGTCATGCTGGCGATCGCCTGGCGCCGGCATCATGGGCAGACCTTCGTGCTCTCGGTGGCCGGCCTTAACCTGGCCCTGCTGTCGATCATCCCGGCCCTCAAGGTCACGCCGCTGGCCGTCACCGGCCTGCTGCAGATCGACAACTATGCGTGCTTTTATATCGGCCTGATCCTGGCCGCGACCCTGGCCTGCGTCACCCTGGCTCACGCCTACCTGGGCGGTGAAGATGGCAAGAGCCCTGGCTTTCCGGGCAACCGTGAAGAGTTCTACCTGCTGATTCTGCTGGCCGCTGCCGGCGCTATCGTGCTGGTCAGCGCCCAGCACCTGGCCGGCCTGTTTATCGGCCTGGAGCTGCTCTCGGTGCCGATCTATGGCCTGGTGGCCTATGCCTTCTTCAACAAGCGCTCGCTGGAAGCCGGGATCAAGTACATGGTTCTCTCGGCGGCCGGCTCGGCCTTTCTGCTGTTTGGCATGGCCCTGCTGTATGCCGATGCGGGCACCCTGAGCTTTGCCGGTCTGGGCAGCAAGCTGGCCGCCAGTGGCCAACTCAGCCAACTGGTACACCTGGGCGTCGGCATGCTGCTGGTCGGCCTGGCCTTCAAACTGTCGATGGTGCCGTTCCACCTGTGGACGCCGGATGTCTATGAAGGCGCCCCCGCGCCGGTAGCGGCCTTCCTCGCCACCGCCAGCAAGGTGGCGGTGTTTGCCGTGCTGCTGCGCCTGTATCAACTGTCCCCGGCCCTGGCCGGTGGCTGGTTGAGCGACCTGCTGAGCCTGATTGCGGTGGCCTCGATCCTGATCGGCAACCTGCTGGCCCTGACCCAGAACAACATCAAACGCCTGCTCGGCTATTCCTCCATCGCCCACTTCGGCTACCTGCTGGTGGCTCTGATCGCCAGCAATGGCCTGGCGGTGGAAGCCATTGGCGTGTACCTGACCACCTACGTGCTGACCAGCCTGGGCGCCTTTGGCGTGGTCACCCTGATGTCCACCCCGTACCACGGTCGTGACTGCGATGCGCTGTACGAGTACCGCGGGCTGTTCTGGCGTCGGCCAACCCTGACCGCCGTGATGACCCTGATGATGCTGTCCCTGGCCGGCATTCCGCTGACCGCGGGCTTTATCGGCAAGTTCTACATCATCGCGGTAGGCGTCGAGGCGCACCTGTGGTGGCTGCTGGGTAGTTTGATCATCGGCAGCGCCATCGGCGTGTTCTATTACCTGCGGGTGATGGTCACCCTGTTCCTGGTTGCGCCGGGCCTGCATCGTCACGATGCGCCGGAGAACTGGGGCCAGCGTACCGGCGGTCTCATGCTGATGGCGATTGCCGCCCTGACCCTGCTGCTCGGCGTGTACCCGCAACCGCTGCTGGAACTGCTGCTAAACGCCGGCTTCGCCTCCTAAACCTGGGGCTCGGCAGGCGTTGCCTGCCGA
>Ga0209343_10000076_pt1 | contig 118848 bp, 104 predicted proteins | sample RifCSPlowO2_02_FD_184026 | JGI IMG/M metagenome (GOLD analysis project Ga0209343, IMG submission 184026) | Groundwater microbial communities from Rifle, Colorado - Rifle CSP2_plank lowO2_0.2 (SPAdes) (version 2) | ecosystem: Environmental > Aquatic > Deep subsurface > Groundwater | place... | reverse complement strand
TAAGCCATCAGAAGGATTATCGGAGGTAAAGTTGACAAACTATAGCCCGAACAAAATAGATATTTTTATAAAATCGGAAGTTAATAAGATTCTTTTTATATCAGATAATTATTTCAATGGTTGGAACGCTTTTATCGACGGCGAGAAATCTAAAATTTACAGAGCAAATTATACCTTCCGGGCGGTTCCTGTTCCAGCAGGAAACCACAATGTGGTTTTTGAATATAGGCCTCAGAGTTTTTATTATGGTTTGTATGCATCGGCGGGAGCGATTGTTTTATTGTTATCAAGTGCGATTTTTATAAAAAAGAAATATGGCTAAAAAATATTTGCCGATTGTAATTCTGCTTTTGCTGATGATTCCTTCTATTTGGTTTCTGCTTTTGCCTGGATTTTTTGAATCTGACGATGGGGAGTGGATGATAATTCGATTCTCAGCTTTTTATCAAGCGTTAGCCGATGGGCAATTTCCGGTGAGATTTTTAGGAAGATTAAACAACGGTTATGGTTATCCTGTTGCTGATTTTCTTTACCCCGGATTCATGTATCTTGGTATCCCCATTCATATTTTAGGTTTAAATTTTACAGACACAATTAAAGCTCTTCTTGTACTCTCAATGTTAGGGTCAGGGTTATTTTCCTATCTTTGGCTTTCAAAATTGTTTGATAAAGTTTCATCTTTTTTTGGAGCTCTTTTTTTAGTTTATGCCCCTTATCATATCTTTGATCTTTACAAAAGAGGTTCGATAGGAGAATTACTAGCAATTACTATTCTTCCTTTCATTCTGTGGCAGGCAGAAAGAAAAAGCCCTGCCTGCCGGCAGGCAGGTTTCTTTTGGACAACAGCAGGAATTTCGTTTTTAATTCTTTCTCATAATACTCTGGCAGTTTTATTTTTGGGAGTTTTGATTCTTTACTTTCTTCTTGACATTTTAATCTCAAAAAACAAAATGGCCATGATCTATAAACATGGAAGTGAATTACTTTTAGGAATTGGTTTATCTTCTTTCTTTTGGATTCCGGCAGTTTTCGATCTTCAATATACTGTTTTTTCCCAAACCAAGGTTTCCGACTGGGCTAAATATTTTTCCGATTTCAATTTAATTGGAATTTCAACAGTTATCATTTTCTTAACAGTTCCTATTCTTTTCGTTACCAAAAAAATTAAACCAAATGAGCACCGTTTGACTATTCTTTTGTTTATCATCGGATTAATATCGATTTTTTTTGCTTTGCCCGCAAGTTCGGCCTTCTGGAGAATTCTTCCTGTTTCTTTTATTCAGTTTCCCTTCAGAATGCTTTCGATTTCAATAGTTTCGGCGTCATTCCTTCTTGCCTTTATTCTTTCAAATCTGCCGTTTAAATTAAAAATCACTTTCGGAAGCTTAATTATCCTATTGACATTATTAAATAGCCAAGCATTTATACTCGGGGTAAAAGTTAAGAATACCCCCGATTCGCTTTTCTCAACAAACGAAGCAACAACAACCGTGCAAGATGAATATATGCCAAAATGGGTTAAAAGAAAGCCTACGGATCATTTCAGAGAAAAGGTCGAAATTGTGAATGGAAGGGCAGAGATAAAAGATATTGCTTACGATAATAAAAAAATAGAGTTTACTGTTTTTTCAAATGAAAATGCCAAAGTTCGCGTAAATACAATTTATTATCCGGGATGGGTTGCGAAAGTCAATGGAAGAGAAAAGCCAATAGATTACAAAAATGAATTAGGGGTTATGGATGTAGCCTTGGATAAAGGCGAAAACAAGGTTGAATTATCTTTTAATGAAACCCCATTAAGATTTGGAGCTGATGTCCTAACAATTTTTTCGTTTATAATTTTAATCTGGGTTGCCAAAAGGTCAAAGTTTAAGCGATTTTAACAAAAAACCATGCTTAAGTTTATTCAGCAGAATTTAAATCTCTTTTTATATTTTTTCTTATCGGTTTTTTCAATTCTTCCATTCTTTTCCCCTGGGTTTTTTACTGTTCACGATGACACGCAGGTGGCAAGGGTGTTTGAAATGGGAAAAAGTTTAAACGACGGAATGTTTCCGGTAAGATGGGTGCAGGATTTGGGCTACGGATATGGATATCCTATTTTTAATTTTTATGCTCCGCTTCCATATTATGTTGGCGGATTTTTAACTCTAATTGGATTCGATTCCCTTGTTGCAACAAAAATTATTTTTGCTCTTGCGTTAATTTTATCCGGCGTTTCAATGTTTGTTTTAGTTAAGGAATTTTTTGGGAAGAGCCCGGCATTGGTTTCATCCGTTGTCTATCTATACTTTCCTTACCACGCAGTAAATACTTACGTAAGAGGAGATCTGGCTGAATTATTTGCTTACGCTTTTTTGCCGCTTGTTTTTCTAAGTCTTTTTAAGATTCATTATAATTCGAAAATTTCAAGGTTTTACCTAATTCTTGGCGCATTGTCAATCGCGGCAGTGGTTATTTCTCACAACCTATCGGCTTTTATGCTTTTTATCTTCATTTTCTTATTTATTGTCTTGTCCTTATTTACAAAGAAGGAAAGAAAAAGATTGGTCTTCTCCTATCTATTTATCCTTTTGACCGCTTTTCTTCTCTCCGCTTTTTATTCCCTCCCCGCGCTTTTTGAAATGAAATACACAAATGTTTTATCCCAGGTGGGAGGCGGATCGCATTATGCCGATCACTTCATTTGTCCTTCTCAACTTTGGAATAGCGCTTGGGGATTTGGAGGTTCGGCGCCAACTTGCGTTGATGGAATGAGTTTTAAGTTAGGAAAACTTAATATTTTACTTTCGATTTTTGCGTTTGGGTTATTTCTTATTAATTTCAAAAAAAACAAGGACAAATTATTTATAATTTCATTCTCTCTTGTCAGTCTTTTGTTGTCTATTTTCCTAACTCTCGAATATTCATCTATCATATGGCGCTTGCCTTTCATGGACTTTCTTCAGTTTCCATGGAGATTTCTCAACTTTACTGGGCTTTTTATAAGCATTGTTGTAGGATATTTGATTTGGCAGGGTAGACAATATTTAAGCAATAAAATTTCAATTGCCCTAGCATCAATCATCATTTTGTTAACACTAACATATAATGCGGCGCTTTTTAATCCCAAAACAATAGATGACAGAGATAATTCTTTTTACACCAATGAAACATATCTTAAATGGACTGTTTCAGGAATTTCTGATGAATATTTGCCAAAAGACTTCAGAAGACCCGAGTCAAAAAATCACTTGCGGGAAAGCAGTTTTGACATAATTTCCGGCCGGGGAGAAACTCGTTTAATTAATAAAAAAACCCAAGAAGTAAAGGCCACGGCAAGCCTTGAGACAAATGGATTAGTGCGTGCAAATATAGCCTTCTTTCCTGCGTGGGAAATAAGAGTTGACGGTAAGAAAGCTTTCTATGCCGCAAGGGAAGACGGGCTATATCTAAATGTTCCTTCAGGATTTCATGTTCTTACTGCCGAGCTTAAAGAGACCCTGGTTGAGAGAATCGGAAACGCGCTCTCACTAATTGGAGTTTTGGCCTTGCTTATTGTTATAATAAGAAAATCAGATACATTTTATGGCCAAAAAACTTCCTGAATTGTCAATTTTTTTCCCTTTTTGGAACGAAGAAGAAAATGTTTCACGAGTGGTTTTTTCCGCTCTTGATGTTGCAAAAAAGGTTACCGTAAAGTGGGAAATTATTATTATTGATGACGGATCTTCGGATAATACCCTTAGAGAAGCAGAGAAGATTGCTTTTGAAAATAAAAATATAAGAATCGTTTCCCACAAGCCAAATAGAGGATATGGAGCGGCATTGAAGGAGGGTTTTCAAAATGCAAGTTATAACTATATTGTTTTTACGGATGGGGATGGTCAATTTGATATTGCACAGATAACAAAATTTATAGATAAAATAGATAATGCGGATATAGTCATTGGTTACAGAAGAAAAAGGCGCGATACCTTTGCGAGGCATATATTAATGTATATGCTGAGGGTTTGGGATTTGATATTCTTTGGTTTTTGGTTTCGCGACATTGACTGTGGTTTTAAAATGTTTAAGAAGGAGTCACTTGATAAGATTATGCCATTACGGTCAGAAGGCGCGATGATAACAACAGAAATATTAGCAAAGGCAAAAAGAAAAAATCTTAAGATAGAACAAGTTGAGGTTGATCATTATAAGAGGCAGTTTGGAGAGCAATCGGGAGCCAACTTGGCCGTAATCGTGAGAGCCGTTCTTGAAAGCATGATTCTTTGGTGGGATATAAGAAATAAGAGGATATGAATACTACAAATACTACAAATGCCACAAATACTACAAATAATTTAATAGAAAGCAATTCAAAATCATTGTAATATTTGAGATTGGTAGTATTGGTACTATATTGGTAGTATTAACTTATGGAGGATTTTGATTTAGATGTAGTTGCAAGAAAATCCGTAAGAGGTATCTTTGCTCTTGTTTCAAGGACTTTTTTTATTCAGGTTTTATCCATTGCCGCAAGCTTTATTTTAACGATTTTCCTTGATCCCGGAAGTTACGGAGTATTCTTTGTTGTCTCGTCCCTGGTAGTCTTTTTAACATATTTTCAGGATATTGGGTTGGCAGCCGCATTGATCCAAAAAAAAGAAGAAGTTACAAAGGAAGAATTGCGATCTACTTTTACGCTGCAACAAATACTGGTTCTTTTAATTGTAATTCCTGTATTGATTTTTTCCAAAGATATAGCGGTTTTTTACAAACTTAATGCTTCAGGTTATGTTCTTCTGATTTCTCTTACCATCTCCTTCTTTCTTTCTTCATTGAGAACGATTCCCACGGTTATACTTGAAAGAAAGCTTGATTTTAAGAAGCTTGTGATTCCTCAAATTGCTGAAAATTTGGTTTACAATCTGTCATTAATATATTTCTCTATTTCGGGGTTCGGCTTAACAACTTTTACAATTGCAGTATTAGCAAGAAGCGTAGTGGGACTTGTAATTACTTATTTCATTCAGCCTTGGCCAATCGGTTTATCTTTTAACCTTAGGTCTATTAAAAATCTTATTTCATTTGGGATTCCTTTTCAGGCAAATACAATCCTGGCTCTTATTAAGGACGATCTTCTGACGGTCTATGTCGGAAAAATTCTTCCCTTTTCTCAAGTTGGCTACATAGGTTTTGCTCAAAAATGGGCTTTTATGCCTTTAAGGCTTATTATGGATAATGTGATTAAAATTACCTTTCCCTCAATGAGCCGCCTTCAGCATGATAAGACTGCTCTAAAACTGGCAGTAGAAAAATCATTATTTCTTGTTTCTTTCTTTATTTTTCCTCTCGCCGCCGCTATTATTTCATATTCGCCTTTTCTTATTGATCTTATTCCTAAGTACAAAAAATGGGAACCGGCTCTTCTTTCCCTTTCTTTTTTTGCTTTGAATACAATTTTTTCTTCCATATCGACTCCCTTGACAAACTTTTTGACAGCAATAGGCCGCGTAAAAATAACGCTTTATTTTATGATTTTCTGGACTGCTGCCACATGGATCCTCACCCCCGCGCTAATTTTAATTTACGGTTTTAACGGTTTCGCGCTGTCTTCATTTTTAATATCAATAACATCAATATTCGTTTACTTTTCAGCCAGAAGATTTATTAATTTTTCCTTCATGAGGCCTGTTTTTAGACAATTTTTAGCGGCCGTTTTGATGTTTATTGTTATTCAGTCTACCAAGGGTATCATTACTTCATTTTCGACTCTTGCTCTCAACATTGCGTTGGCAATGTTAGTCTATTTTGGCATTCTTTTTATCTTGGCGGGCCCCGAACTTGTAAAAACTACTAAATTTATTATTATAAGTGTAAGGAATAAAAGTTAGGACTATTAAAGAATGAATAAATTATCTGTTGTAATTTCCGCATATAACGAAGAAAAAAATATCAAGGATTGTCTGGATTCGATTAAAAACTTGGCAGATGAAATTGTAGTTGTTGATAATTTGTCTGCCGATAAAACTGCTGAAATTGCCAGAAACTATACAAAAAAAGTGTTCGAACAAAAAAATGATCCTAAAAATATAGATTTGCAGAAGAATTTGGGATTTTCTAGAGCAAGCGGAGACTGGATTTTATCGCTTGACGCGGATGAACGCGCAACCCCCGAACTTACAAGAGAAATTAAGTCAGTTTTAAGCCAAAAGCCAACAGCCAAAAGCCAACAGTCGATAAATGGCTACTGGCTTCCGCGAAAAAACATAATCTTCGGCAAGTGGATAAAAAGTGAGATGTGGTGGCCGGATTATCAATTGAAACTTTTCCAAAAAGGAAAAGGAGGATTTGATAAAAATCAGGTTCATCGGGCGCTAAGAGTGCAAGGCGAGACTGAAAAACTTGAAAATTTTTTAATCCACAATAATTATGTTTCCATTTCTCAATATATAGAAAAACTTAATAACTATACAAATATTGAAGCGGAAAGTTTAGCCGCCTCGGGCTATCGGGTCAATTGGCTGGATGCTTTAAGATTTCCGGTTGACGATTTTTTAAAGACTTTTTTTCTCCAGAAAGGATATAAAGAAGGTCTTCATGGGCTAATCTTAAGCTTGCTTCAGGCTTTTTATATGGAGATAGTTTTCGCAAAGCTTTGGGAGAGGGAGGGATTTAAAGAAATAGAAGATGCCGATTTCCAAAAAAAACTAATGAAAGAAGCAAAAGCAATAAGAAATAAATTTAAATATTGGTTTTTAAGTTCGACAATAAAAGTTACCAAAAACCCGTTTAAGAAAATCCTTTTAAGAGTTACCAGAAAAATAACATCTCAAAAACTTAAAAATTCTTAAATTTATGCCAAAGATTTTTGTGATCATTTTAAATTTTAATGGTGGTCAAAATACCGTTGATTGCCTTCTGTCTTTTTCTAATATTTCCAAAAAGGAATTCGAATTTGAAAAAGTTGTCGTGGATAACGGCTCAAAAGACGGATCAATTGAACAAATTAGAAAAAAATTTAACGATGTAATAATTATTGAGAACCAAAAAAATCTAGGGTTTGCCGGCGGTAACAATGAGGGAATAAGATTTGCCTTAAAAAGCGGTGCGGATTTCGTAATGCTTTTGAATAATGACACTATTGTACATTCGGGCTTGGTTAAAAATTTATTAGAGCCTTTAGAACACGATAGTGTTGGTGGGGTAGTGCCAAAAATTTATTTCGAGAAAGGTTATGAATTCCACAAAGATCGGTATAAAGAATCGGATAAGGGGAAGGTGATTTGGTATGCGGGAGGAAAAATGGATTGGGAAAATTTAATTGGGGAAAATATTGGGGTGGATGAAGTCGATCATGGACAATTCGATATTCGAATGGAAACGGATTTGGCAACAGGATGTTGTTTTATGGTTCGTTCTGATGTTCTTAAGAATGTCGGAATGTTTGACGATAGATATTTTCTCTATTACGAAGATGCGGACCTTTCGCAAAGGATAAAGAAAGCGGGACATAAAATTATTTACGAACCCGCAGCTATAGTTTGGCACAAAAACGCAGAATCTTCCGGAGGATCAGGCTCAGATCTTCAAGACTACTATATTACTCGAAACCGACTACTATTCGGCATGACCTATGCACCATTGCGAACAAAAGCTTCCTTAATTCGGGAAAGTCTTAAATTAATCAGAACCGGCCGAAAATGGCAAAAAAAAGGAGTGAAAGACTTTTACCTAAGGCTCTTCAACCGCGGCACTTTCCCCATATAGTCATTTTATTTTGCTACTTGACACCCGACTATATAGTCAGTTAATATAATTTCATGCGTAAATCTGCTCTTACCGAAAGACAAAAACAGCTTCTTGAGGTGATATATAAATATATCAAGGGTACAGGTTACCCTCCTTCTTTTGAAGAAATGAAAAACAGCCTTGGTGTAGTTTCCAATCAATCAGTAATCGATCTGCTAATGAAGCTTGAAGGCCAAAAGCTCATAAAGCGCAATGAATTCCAAGCTAGAGGCATAGTAATTCTTCCCCTGGGTTATGAGATTTTAGGAGAACCGCCACTGATACCATTTTTGGGCATTAGCCATGCGGGTTCTCCTATTACAGCAGTAGAAATACAAGGAGAATGGCAGCAGCTTTCACCGCAGGTTGCAAAACTTGAAGATGATGTTTTTATCCTTCGGGTTTCCGGGGATTCAATGATTAATGCGGGCATTGATGATGGAGATAAAGTCTTAGTGAGAAGCCAAAAGGAATTCTCCTCCGGAGACATAGTTATGGCCGATGTTGACGGAGAATCAACCATAAAAAGATTTGTGTCGGACGATAGCCCTCCTTATGTATATCTTAAGCCTGAAAATCCAAAATATGACATGGTTTGTTTTACCGAGGTTGTCAAATTAAAAGGTAAGGTTATATCAATCAACAAGAGAGGGCAATGGATGCCTGTATCCTAAGAAATTATTGGTAAAAAATACAAATAAAAAACCTTTTGGATTTTTAAATATAATTGTTATACTAAAAATAGCTTTTAACTATAAAGAATAATTAATATGACTAATGAAAGAAAAACAGAAAGTATTGTTCGCTCTCATTTTGAACAATTTAAAGATCTGGTAGAATTAGAGGAACAAGCCTCTGATATTCCTAAAATAGATAAATTATTAAAAACAGCTTCAAAAAAGGGTGGCGGGAAGGGTAAGCCCGAATTTTTGATAACATTTAAAAGTAATTCTGATTTACTTATTGTAATTGAATGCAAAGCTGATGTTTCTAAACATGAAAGCAAGAGTAAAGACAAATTTTCTGATTATGCCGTTGATGGTACACTGTTATATTCCTCGTACCTATCTAAAGAATTTGATATATTAGCAATCGCAGTAAGTGGCGAGGATGCTAGACACTTAAAAATCTCCCATTTTTTGCAGCTTAAAAATGAGAAAAAGGCTACTTCAATATTTGGAGAAAAACTTTTATCAGCACAAAATTATCTTGATGGTTATTTAAAAAGCCCTGAAAAATTTAGGCAAGATTATAATACTTTATTGGATTTCGCTAAACATTTAAACGAGGAGCTCCACTCAAACAAAATACCCGAAAGAGACAGAGCTTTATTGTTAAGTTGTATTTTAATTGCACTGGAAAATGCTGCATTTAGAGCTTCTTATAAGTCTCATAAAACACCACAAAATTTAGCAGATGCATTAGTTCAAACGGTACTTGATGAATTGGAGAGTGCTAATATCATTGGGAAAAAATTAGAAAATCTGGATATTCAATTTAGTTTTATAAAAACAGATACCTCACTTTCTACAAAGAATAATGTCTTGAAGGATCTTATTGATGAAATTGATGAAAATATAAATTCATTTATTAAAACACATGAATATTTTGATGTTTTAGGACAGTTGTATATTGAGTTTTTACGTTATGCCAACAGCGATAAAGGATTAGGTATTGTGCTAACACCTCCCCACATCACAGAGCTTTTTTCTGAATTAGCTCAAGTAAATAAAAAAACAATTGTCTACGATAACTGTACGGGAACTGGAGGGTTTCTGATTAGTGCAATGCAAAAAATGATACAAGATGCAAAAGACGATCAGGAAACAATAAAAAATATTAAAGCAAACCAACTTATTGGTGTTGAATATCAATCTCACATTTTCGCTCTTGCGATTTCAAATATGTACATCCATCAAGATGGTAAAACAAACATAATGAGAGGAAGCTGCTTTGATAAAGATATAATTGATGCAATTAAGAAAAAAATGCCAACTGTTGGCCTGTTAAATCCCCCATATAAAGGTGATAAAAAAACTGATACAGAAGAATTAGAATTTATTCTCAATAATTTAGAGTGTTTGGTAGACGGTGGAACATGTATTGCAATTGTGCCAATGGAAAGAGCCTTAGCTCAAAATGGTAAGGTTTACGAGCTAAAAAAACAATTATTGCAAAAGCATACATTAGAAGCGGTTTTATCAATGCCGAACGAATTATTTGCAAACTCTAAAGTAGCTGTAGTATCATGTGCGATGATTTTTACTGCCCACAAGCCTCACCCAAAAAATAAAGAAACATATTTTGGATATTATAAAGATGATGGATTCGTTAAAAGAAAAATTAAAGGGAGAATTGATGCTTTCGGTAAATGGGATTCAATAAAAGAAAAGTGGATTTCTTATTTTATTAATAGAAAAAGCGAAGCGGGATTTAGTATAAATAAAGCAGTTTCAGCAGAAGAGGAATGGGTGGCAGAAGCATATATGGAAACTGATTATTCAAGTCTTTCTAAAGAAGATTTTATAAACGAGGTTAAAAAGTATGTGGCATTTAATGTTTTGAATAAATGAATTTAGTACCATTAAATAAAATTTTTGACGTACGGTATGGTAATCAGTTTGATTTATATAAATTAGAAACTAATGAGGACAATAGTGATATCAATTTTGTTTCTAGAAGTAGCCAAAACTTAGGAGTTATCTGCAAAGTATCTACTTATAATGACACCGAGCCTTTTTCTGCTGGTTTAATTACTGTTACATTAGGAGGCACTTATTTATTAAGTTCTTTTATTCAACAAGATAAATTTTATACGGCACAAAACATTAAAGTCTTAACTCCTAAAAGAGAAATGTCTTATAATGAAAAACTTTATTATTGTAAAGCAATTGAAGCAAACAGATTTCGCTACACATCTCACGGTAGAGAAGCCAATATTACACTTGATATGTTACCCATACCCGAAAAGGTTCCCACGGAATTCTTAGAAATTAAAATTGAAGAGATTAAATTAGTAGATGAACTCCCATTAATTAATTCTAGTTTCTCATTGATGCAAGATTCTTGGAGAAACTTTGACTTAAATTATTTGTTTAAAATTACAGGCAGTCAAACTACACCTATTTTAGAATTAGAAGAATATGGATATGGTAAATATCCTTATGTAACTACGCAAGCCACAAATAATGGCGTAGAAGGTTTTTATGATTTTTATACAGAAGAAGGAAACATATTGGCTATTGATAGTGCTGTTTTAGGCTATTGTTCTTATCAGCCCGAAAATTTTTCAGCAAGCGACCATGTAGAAAAACTTATTCCGAAGTTCAGAATGAATAAGTATATTGCTATGTTTTTAGTGACAATTCTTAATAAAGAACAATATCGCTATAATTATGGGCGTAAATGCAGTCAAGCCAGAATGAGACAAATAAAAATAAAACTACCAGCCAAAAACGGACAACCTAATTTTGATTTCATGGAAAACTATATCAAATCATTATCATATAGTAGAAGTATCTAATTTATCATTCTACTTAGGGAAGATTGCGGGGTTGGTGAGGAGGTCGCATGAGGCGAGGAAAAAATCAAAAGAGCTTTTGGAAGAAGCGAAAAGAAAAGTTGAAGAAATGATAGGAAAGGACACGAATTAAATTTTATTTCTCCCCCATTTGCGGTGTATAATTTGGGTATGCGGATTTATAGGATTCCCTGGGGGGTTATTCTTATTATATTAATTTCCTTGATTCCTCTTTTTCCTCTTCTTCATCCGGGACTTCCGGTGACGCATGACGGGCAGGATCATGTTGCAAGAATTGCTAATTTTTATCAGAATCTTTCGGAAGGAAATATTGTTCCGCGTTGGGCAGGAAATCTAAACTGGGGATATGGACATCCAATCCTGATGTTTTTGTATCCGTTCCCTTCCTATGCTGCTTCCTTATTTCATTTCCTGGGTTTTTCGCTTGTTGATTCGACAAAACTAGTTTTCGCCCTTGCATTCGTTGCAAGCGGAATTGCCATGTATCTTTGGATCAAAAACTTTTTGGGGAATACTGCCGGAATAGCATCAGCCGTTCTTTACATGTTTACTCCTTACAGATTTGTAGATTTATATGTAAGAGGAGCAATTGGAGAGCATGTTGCATTTGTTTTTCCGCCGTTGATTCTGTATTTCCTCTTAAAACTTTCGAAAAAATATTCATATTGGCATCTTCTTGGATGCTCAATTTCTTTTGCCGGACTTATTCTTTCACATAATGCTATAGCCATTATGTTCTTGCCGTTTATAGCATTATATTTTCTTTACATCATTTATTATTCGCAAAATCGAAAACCCTTAATTCTTAATTTTTTATTCATAACTCTAGTGGGCTTCGGTTTGTCGTCTTTCTTTTTGGTTCCTGCTTTTCTTGAAGGAAAGTACACTCTCCGGGATATCGTAACAGGGACAGAAGCATTGACAAGGTTTGTTGATTTTAAAGATTTGATATATGGACCTTGGAGCTTTGGCGGAACAGGCCAGTTTTCCGTTCAGATAGGAATAGTTAATTGGGTTTTTGTTTTTGGTGCTTTGTTCGTAGTTCGTCGATTGCTACAAAAGGAAAAGAAATTATTTTTCTTATACATTATAACTTTCATTTATTTTATTTTTTCGGTTTTTTTGATGCTAAAAGAGTCCGAGTTTATTTGGGAGACATTTACCACCCTTCAAAAGTTTCAATTTCCATGGAGATTTTTATCGGTTTCGGTTTTTTCAACAGCATTATTAGGGGGATTTTTATTTTACTCGATAAAAAATTCGAAACTTAAGAGAATATTATTAATTCTAGTTGTTATCTCCACAATAGGATTAACAAAAGATTATTGGAAAGCAAAAGATTATCTTAACAAACCCGAAAGTTTTTATACGGGAATTTATGAAAGCACGACGGATACGGGAGAAAGCTCTCCGCGCTGGTCAGTAAGATTTATGGAGCAAAGACCAATTGACACCATTGAGATTATTGAGGGCCAAGCAAAGATTCAAAAGCTGAAAAGAATATCCATCCACCATCAATACGAAATAGAATCCTTATACTCAAGCAGAATAAAAGAAAATACTTTGTATTTTCCGGGTTGGAAAGTTTACATTGACGGCAAAGAGTATCGGGGAGTACAGTTTCAGGATCCAAACCATAGGGGGCTCATGACTTTTAAGCTTGTAAACGGAAAGCATATCGTTGATGTTAAGTTTGAAGACACGAAATTAAGGAAGATAGCAAACTTAATTTCTTTATTGTCTTTTGGCGCTATTATAGTATTTGTAGTCCTTAATTTTAAATTTTCAATTTTTAATTTAAAATGAATTTAAAATTTTTAATTTTCAAATCAAAAATCTTGTCCTTCAGGAAAACCTGGCCGATCCTATTTCTGGTTTTCATTTGGCTTATCTTTTCTTACCCTTATTTTCTGAAAGGGTTAGTTCCTTTTCCTTCGGATTATCTTGTTAACTTTTTTGCTCCATGGAGTTCTTACCCTGAATTCTGGGGACCAATAAAAAATAATGCGACACCGGATGTTATAAGCCAAATCTATCCATGGAAGAAGCTCGTTATTGACACTTGGAAATCGGGAAGCATACCTCTCTGGAATCCTTATGGATTTTCGGGAACACCTCTTCTTGCCAACTATCAGTCGGCAGCTCTAAGTCCTCTGAATATTTTGTATTTTATTCTTCCCTTTATTGATGCTTGGAGCATTCAAATTTTACTTCAGCCATTGATGGCAGGATTTTTTACTTATCTTTTCGTCCGTTCATTAAAATTAAGCAAAACCGCTTCCATTATTTCATCACTTGCTTTTATGTTTTGCGGTTTTTTAACCACATGGATGATGTATGGGACACTCGGGTATGCTATTGTTTTTTTGCCGCTCGCCCTTTTTGCCATTCAAAAAATCAGCTCTACTCAAAAATGGTACTATTCACTTCTTCTTTCAATTAGTATTCCATTATCATTTTTCAGCGGCCATTTTCAGACAAGTTTATATTTTCTTATTTTTATTCTGATATATATTTTGTTTAATTTTTTTACCGAAAAAAATATCAAAGTCTTTCTATTAAATGTTGCATCGGTATTTTGGGGACTCCTTCTTTCTGCTCCTCAACTTATCCCTTCGATCGAACTTTATTTGAATTCTGTTAGAAGCGAAATTTTTATGAAATCGGAGGTAATTCCCTGGAGTTACCTCCCCACCCTTTTGGCTCCCGACTTCTTTGGCAATCCGGTAACGCGAAATGATTGGTTTGGACATTATGCGGAGTGGAATGCTTATATCGGCCTTACACCTTTAATGCTTGGTTTTTATAGCTTAAAAAAAAGAACTCCGCTAATACTCTTTTTCTTTTTCTTTGGTCTTATGGTTCTTTTTCTTGCTTTTCAAACTCCGATACTTGATCTTTTAATTACCTTAAAGATTCCGGTACTATCAACTAGCGCTGCTTCAAGAATTATAGTTTTATTTTCTTTTTGCTTTGCCGTACTTGCCGGGTTTGGATTTGAAAATTTGACAGCGGATCTAAAAAATAGAAAACTTAGGCCTGTATTTGTTTGGCTCGGAGCATTCGTTTTAATATTTATTACACTGTGGACTATTTCTTTGTCAGGATTCTTTTTTCCGGAAGGCAAATCACAAATATCCTTATCAAACTTAAAACTCCCCACACTTCTTCTTTTGGCATCGGTCTTTATTATTTTGTCAGGGCTTTTTATAAAAATTAAAAATATTTTTATCATTATTTCAGCCTTATTAATTTTGTTAACGGCTTTTGATGTCTTAAGATTTGCCATAAAATGGCAGCCTTTTAAACCAAGAGAGCTGGTGTATCCTGAAGTTCAAATCTCAAAATTCTTATCAAAACTTTCAGGATATGACAGAGTTTTGGCGAATTTCGGCTCTGAAGCCTCTACCACTTTCAGAATTCCGTCCGTTGAAGGGTACGACCCGCTCTATATTAAAAGGTATGGAGAACTCGTGATTGCTCTCTCGGATGGACAGTATCACAAAGCGGAGCGATCAGTTGTTTTATTTCCCAAAAAGGGAACATATACGGGTACAGCATTAAACTTGTTAGGAATAAAATATGTTGTCCATAAAATTGCCGATGGGAGAGAAGTTTGGGCTTTTCCTTTTTGGACTTATCCCACAGATCAATTCAAGATGATACATGAGGACCCAAATTATCAAGTATATGAGAATCAAAAAGTTTTCAGGAGGGCATTTCTGGTAAATAATATTAAAATCGAAAAATCGGAAAAAAAGATACTCGGATTAATTTTAAAAGAGGGAGTTGATCTTAAAAAACAGGCGGTTGCGGAAGAAAATATAGAACTCACGGGGAAATCAATCGATATCGGTGAAGCTGAAATCAAAGAGTACAAACCCAATAAAATAACTATAGAGGCAGATTCGAAAGGAAAAAATCTTCTCATATTGACAGACCCTTTTTATCCGGGATGGAAAGCTTATGTCGACAATAAGTTTTCGAAAATTTACAGAGTAGATTATGCTTTTAGGGGAATTGTAGTCCCCGATGGGAAACATAGGGTTGTATTTAATTATGCTCCCGAGAGTTTCAGAATAGGACTTTTATTGGCGGGGTTGGGTATAATTGGAGCAGGAGCACAAAGCTTTTATCTTAGAAAAAAATGATTTCAGCAATAATTATTTCAAGAAACGAGGAGAGTGTAATTTCCGATTGCATAAAATCAATAAAGAACTTGGCAGATGAAATAATTGTTGTTGATGATTCGGATGATAAAACCGCTAAAATCGCAGAAGATTTAGGAGCCAAGGTGACTAAAAATAAACTTCAGGATTTTTCTTCCCAAAGAAATCTGGGAGCATCTCTAGCAAAAAATGAGTGGATTTTTTACATTGATTCGGATGAGAGAGCAACCCCAGGGTTTATTGCCGAGGTCAAGGAAAAGATAAAAAATTTTGATTATAAAAAAAACATCGCAGGTTTTTTTGTCAGAAGAAAAACCTTTTTTTATGGCCAAGATTGGGGATTTGAAGACCGCGTTCAAAGAATTTTTTATAAGCCTCGTTTAAAAGGTTGGAAAGGCAGTGTTCATGAGACTCCGGAAGTTGTAGGAGAACTTTTGGAGATTGAGAGTCCTATTCTTCATTATACACACAGGAATTTAACTCGAATGGTTGAAAAAACTAATGATTGGTCTGAGTTTGAAGCTGATTTGAGATTTAAGTCAAATCATCCGAATATGAGTCTGTGGAGATTTTTCAGAGTGATGATTACGGCTTTTTTGAAATCATATTTCAAAGAAGGAGGATATAAAAATGGAACACTTGGAATAATTGAGGCAATTTATCAATCCTTTTCAATGTTTATAACTTATGCAAAATTATGGGAAAAACAATCCGGTAGGAAATAGATACTAGGGACTCTACAAACTAGTTACTTGCTGGGCTGGATCCAGGAACGAATTTCTTTTAGTGTTAATCTTTTTTCGGCAAATCTAAAAAGATAAATAATCTCAAGTATTCCAAGAGTATTCAATACGAGGATTGCGATAAACCAGTTTCTCTGAGAAAGGTTTGCCGTTCTCCACAAGGCGAGTCCCTTCCATATCAAAGACCAAATGTAAATTGCCAAAAGAAGGATAGGATTTCCAAAAATTTCTTGATTCATATAAACAATTTAACATAGCAATTCGAATTTGGCAATAGTTCTTCTCTTTGTTCAAGGCAAGGGTTTTGGTACAATTGATTTAAATATGCGAATAGGAGTCTTTGATCCTTACCTTGATGACATGGGAGGAGGAGAGAAGTACATGCTTACTATAGCTCAATGCCTATCTTCCGACAACGAAGTGGTCTTATTTTGGGATAATCAAGAGGATTTAAAAAAAGCAACAGAAAGATTTTCCGTTGATTTATCAAAAATAAGGATTGCAAAAAATATCTTTTCTCCACAATTCGGACTTTTGAAAAGATTGCTGGAAACGAAAAAATATGATGCAATAATTATTATCTCTGACGGAAGTATCCCTTTTGTTCTCTCAAAAAAACTCTTTATTCATATCCAGCAGCCCATACCTAATGCAAAATCTGATTTTAAAACTAGAATTAAAATAAAAAGAATAAGAAAGGTCTTTTGTAATTCTTATTTTACAAAATCATTTGTTGATAAAGATTTTGGAGTAGAAAGCTTAGTTGTTTATCCCCCCATTGTCCTAAAACCAAAAAAGGAAAAGAAAGAAAATATTATTCTTCATGTCGGAAGATTTAGAGTGAAAAATATAGCAATAGGGGATTATAAAAAACAGGGAGTAATGATCAAAGCTTTTAAATCAATACTTAAGAAAGGATTACGAAACTGGCGTTTTGTTCTAGCGGTAAGCATAAGAGATAGGGATTATGAAGAATTTTCCAAAATGAAAAAAGAAACAAAAGGATTTCCTATTGAGTTTCTGATAAACAAATCAAATGATGAGCTCTGGGATATTTATTCAAGGGCAAAAATATATTGGCATGCTGCGGGATTCGGAGAGGATTTGGAGACTCACCCAGAGTACGCCGAGCATTTTGGTATCTCAACGGTTGAAGCAATGGGAGCGGGGGCAGTACCGGTAGTGATTAATGCCGGAGGGCAAAAGGAAATTATAGAGGATGGAAAAAACGGATTATTATGGAATACTCTTTCAGAACTTCAGGAGAAGACTCTAATGCTGACTCGCGAGGATAAAATCCTTGAAAAAATGTCCAAAGAGGCAAAGAAAAGAGCAAATGATTTTGCAGGAAAACGATTTTGCGAGGAAATTAAAAAAATAATAGAGAATGATTAAGTTGTTAACTAAAAGGTTTTATTTAATTCTATTTTCAATAGTAGTATTGATTTTCTTCTCAAAAACTTTATTTTCCGCTCTTCTTCCCATTCCGGCAGATACTATTGTGGGACTATATCATCCTTTTCGTGACCTTTATGCAAAAGAATATCCCCGCGGAATTCCTTATAAAAATTTCTTAATTACCGATCCGGTTAGACAAATTATTCCATGGAAAAATTTATCGGTGGAATCATTGGCACGCTTCGAATTTCCCTTGTGGAATCCTTATGAAATGGCAGGGAAACCCCATATTGCAAATTTTCAGTCCGGCACTTTTTATCCGCTGAATTTAGTCTTATTTATTAAGCCTTATTACATCTCTTGGTCAATTTTTGTAATGCTTCAACCTGTTCTTGCAGGATTTTTTATGTTTGCTTATCTCAAAAATCTTAAATTAGATTCACGGGCAAGTATTTTGGGAGCAATTTCTTTTTCTTTCTCAGGTTTTTCTATCGCTTGGTTTGAATGGGGAAATATCGTGCATACGGCGTTGTGGTTGCCACTACTATTGTTATCTGTGGATAAAATTTTCGAACACTTTCAAGAAATATCAAATATTAAATATAAAAAAGCAAATATACATAGCAAAAATAAAAAATTATTAATTTGGTTCGGAGTTTTATTGTTTTCGAGTATCTTTTCATTTTTTGCAGGCCACCTTCAGATTTTCTTTTATCTTTCGGTCATGTCGATAGCTTATTTTATTTTTAGATGGTTTGAGTATGGGAAAAAGTTTAGAACGATAGGTCTATTTATTATTTATTATTTATTATTTATTATTACGACAGCAATACAGTGGATTCCGACTCTTCAATTTATTAACCTTTCGGCTCGAATTCAGGATCAAGCATGGATACAGGAGGGTTGGTTTGTTCCACTGCAACATCTCGTTCAGTTCTTAATACCGGATTTTTTTGGAAATCCTACGACTCTTAATTATTGGGGAACATGGAATTATGGAGAATTAATAGGTTATGTGGGAATCATCTCCTTGGTTTTTGTTATGTTCTCATTGGCTTCAGATCTTAATCGAAATAAATTATTTTTCTTAGGTACAATTGTTGTTGCGTTATTGTTTGCGACAGAAAATCCCATCTCTAGGCTTCCATATGAATTCGGAGTTCCCTTTATCTCATCTTCACAGCCCACGCGATTAATATTCTTAATCGCTTTTGGGTTATCAGTGTTATCAGCGATTGGATTTGATTTTTTAATCAAGCAGAAAAAGATGACAAAGAGAGTTTTGGTTTCGGTCCTCATACCATTAGTGGTTTTAGTATTGGTTTGGGTAGCTTCAATTGGGAATCCGTTCGGCATCTCTCAAGAAAATTTATCGGTTTTAAAAAGAAACTTAATCTTTCCTTCGATGATTTTTGTTGTTGGGATTTTTTTAATAATAATCTTCTCAATGGTGAAGAAAGATAGCTTAAGGAGATTTGTTTTGCTGGGTATTATTCTTGTTGTTTCTTTTGACTTGCTTAGGTTTGGGTGGAAATTTACTTCCTTCACAAAATCCGAATATTTTTATCCGCAGACAAAAACAATCAAATTCCTGAAAAAGGACAAGGATGTTTTCAGGATTGCGTCAACTGATTCCCGGATTTTTCCTCCAAACTTTTCAACATATTATAAAATTCAATCGATTGAAGGGTATGATCCTCTCTACCTTAACTCCTATGCAGAGTTAATGGCTGCATCAGAACGAGGAGAACCAAATATTGATCCGCCTTTTGGGTTTAACCGGATCTTAACACCTCATAACTTAGATTCTAAATTTATAAATTTATTAAATGTTAAATATGTACTTTCCTTCTCGGATCTTGATCCATCAAGATTTGAGAAAGTATTTGAAGAAGGAGAAACAAAGATATTTTTAAATAGAGAATTTTTAAGCAGAGCTTTCTTTGTAGAAAAAATAATTGTTGAAAAAAGGAAAAATGCCCAATTAAGCGAAATGTTCTATCAAAATTTAAATAAAACTGCTATTGTTGAGGATCAGGTGGATACAAAAAACCTCAATATTGGTAAAGCAAAAATTATGCAGTATTCCGATAATAAGGTTATTATAGAAACAGAGAATCCAGGCGATGGGTTCCTATTTTTTGGAGATGTTTATTATCCCACCTGGAAGGTTTCAATAGACGGAAAAAAATCAAAAATATATAAAACGAATCACACTTTTAGAGGAATTTTTGTTCCTCCGGGAAACCATAGGATAGTATTCTATAATTCACTTTTCTAAATATGAAATTCAGTGTCATTATTCCAAATTATAACGGTTTTGAACTTATAAAAAAGAATCTTCCAAAAGTTATAGAATCTTTAAGCAAATTTGATGCTGAAATAATTATTGTTGATGATGCGTCCAAGCAAAAAGAATACCAGGAGCTTAAAAATTTTGTAAGTGAGTTAGATAAGAGAGAGAGGATTACTATTAAACTAATTAGGAATGAAAAAAATCTAGGATTTTCTTCAGCGGTAAATAAAGGAACTTTGGAATCAGAAGGAGAATTCCTGGTTTTATTAAACACAGATGTTGTTCCAGAGAAAGATTTTCTTAACCCTATAATTGCCGATTTTGAAGCAGATGAAAAATTATTTGGAATTGGATGCATGGACAAAAGTATTGAGGGAGGAAAAATAGTTTACAGAGGAAGAGGGGAGGCCGTATGGGAAAGAGGCTTTTTGGTTCACAGGAAAGGTGAGGTTGATAAGTCTGATACATTCTGGATATCAGGTGGAAGCTCCATAATTCGGAAGAAGTTTTTTGAGGAACTTGAAAGATTTGATCCGCTTTATAACCCCTTTTATTGGGAGGATATAGATTTATCATATAGGGCTAATAAATCAGGCTACAATCTCTTGTTTGAAAAAAGGAGCGTGGTTGAACATAAGCATTCTGAAGGAGCTATCAAGCAATATTATTCGGATTTTAAAATAAGAACTATTGCATACAAAAACCAATTTATTTTTGTTTGGAAAAACATTTCAGACCAAAATTTTATTTTATCTCATATCTTTTGGTTGCCGTGTCATTTGTTCTCGGCCATTATAAGACTTGATATTGCTTTCTTTTTAGGATTCATTCTTGCCGGTTTGAGCCTTCCTGCTATAATTGGGAAAAGGTTCCGGCAGAAAAAACTATATAAAAAGAAAGATTCGGAAATTATAGCAATCTCATGAAGTTATCAATTATAATCCCTGTTTTTAATGAGGAGAAAACAATTGGAACTGTAATTGAAAAAGTATACAACCTCAAAATAAAAGGAGCCAGTAAAGAAATTGTGGTAGTCGACGATGGCTCAACAGATACTACCGCAACTGAAATTAAAAAATTAAAATTAAAAATTAAAAATTTCGAGTTTTTTCGTCATAAGAAGAATATGGGGAAGGGGGCAGCGGTGAAAACCGCAATAGAAAATGCAACAGGTGATTATATAATAATTCAAGATGCCGATTTGGAATATGATGTCAATGATATACCAAGACTTTTCAGTAATATAAAAGGCAAAAGGGATGTCATATATGGGACAAGACTAAATAGACTGCCAAATCTCAAGAAAGAGGAAAGGAGGATAAGATTTCTCATACATTACTTGGGAAACCGTTTCTTAAGCCTATTAACCAGTATTTTATATGGACAGTGGATTACGGATATGGAGACATGTTATAAATTATTTCCCAGAAGCGAGGCAAAAAGCATAAGACTAAAATCAAAACGCTTTGACTTTGAACCGGAAATCACTTCAAAACTTCTTAAAAAAGGATTGAGGATAAAAGAAATCCCAATTACCACAAATCCCCGAGGTTATGAGGAGGGAAAAAAATTAAATACCTTTAGGGATGGAATAGTTGCATTTTGGAGTTTAATTAAATATAGATTTATTGATTAGAGCTTCGGGGGATTTAATTTGTAATTTAAAATTAATAGAATCATATTAAGTCCAACCTTTACAGATTTTCGAAATGACCCCGTTATTTTTGAGATACCCACTCTTCTATTATAATGAACAGGCAACTCAAGAATTTTTCCTCCTAAAATGCTGGTTAAAACTACTGTTTCGGGTAGAAAATGAGAAGTGCCTACCGTAAAATATGGAAGCATTTTTTTAACAAATATCTTCTTAAAGACTCTAAAGGTGCACCCGCAATCAGACATATTTCCGGTTGAGAACAAAAACTGCATGAATTTTGCAACCGAAATATTTCCATACCGAAGCATAAAACCCATATTTGCCCCATTTCCAATAAATTTTTTATTGGTTCTAGTCCCAATTACCAAATCGTATTTATTCATTTGCGAGAGAAGAGTCTTTAAATCTTGAGAAGAAAAAGTTCCGTCGGGTTCACAAAGGACTATATAATCTCCATTTGCTTGCTTAAGTCCATGTCTTAACGCAAATCCATATCCTTGTTTCTTTTCAAAAACAACTTTTGCCCCCGCTTTCTTTGCTATGTCATTTGTCCTGTCTGTAGAATTGTTGTCTACAACAATTATTTCGTCTACTGATTTTGTTGCTTTGAAATCCTTAACCGCTTGCGCAATATTTTTCTCCTCATTGTAAGCGGGGAAAACAATACTGACTTTTTTTCCTAAATACATTGAGCTTATTATATAGAAACTGAGTAATTTACTCAATTGATAATCATCATCAATATTGCTTATAATGTTTATTAAATTATGACCCCATCTAAATATAAGATTTTGATTACAGGAGCAGCAGGATTCATGGGGAGCCATCTTGTCGATGATTTACTTGATATGGGGCATGAAGTATATGGCGTTGATGATTTATCTGGAGGGTATATGGATAATGTAAATCCCAAAAGCTATTTTACAGTGCTTGATCTAAGGGATCGCGAGAAAACAGAAGAGTATATCAAAAAGGTAAAACCGGAAATAGTTTTTCATTTAGCGGCAGATGCGACAGAAGGAAGAAGTCAATTTACACCCATTAATTGCACGCAAAGAAATTACATGGCCTATCTTAACCTTCTTGTTCCATGTGTAAGTACAGGTTTTAAAAAAATGATTTTAACTTCTTCGATGAGCGTTTATGGCTCACAGAACCCTCCTTTTGAAGAGAGGATGGAAAGATGTCCTGATGATGTTTATGGCGTTTCAAAGGCGGCCATGGAAAAGACGACTGAAATTTTAAGTGAGGTTCATGGATTTAAATATGTAATAATCAGACCTCATAATGTATATGGTCCGAGACAAAACATGGCGGATCCTTATAGAAATGTTATCGCAATTTTTATTAACTGCCTTCTAAATAATAAAAATTTCTATATTTATGGTGATGGAAATCAAAAGAGGGCCTTTTCTTATATTGATGATTTTACTCCATATATAATCAGAGCAGCATTTATTAAAGAAGCGGAGGGAGAAATTTTTAATATTGGCCCAACAAAAGAATATTCAATTAATGAGCTGGTGAGGGTAGTTTTAAAAAGTTTCTTCCCTAATGGAAACATCCCTAAAAATCTAAAACCTAAATTTTTGCCAATAAGGCCAAAGGAAGTAATTAATGCTTGGTGCACGGTAAGCAAGGCGGAAAGAAGTCTTGGATATAAGACAACGATAGGTCTTGAAGAAGGTGTCAAGAAAATGATTGAATGGGCAAGAAAAAAAGGAGCTCAGAAATTTATGTACCTGGATGATCTGGAAATAAAAAATGACAAAACTCCCCTTACATGGAAAAAAAAGCTTATCTAGAATTATTAATTATTTTTTTTATTTTTACTTTTCTTTCTCTTTTCATTTTTCACCCTATTTTTTTGGACAAAATTCCCTTCAATAGTAACCTTTTGGTTGCCTTCTGGTCTCCATGGAAATTTATCATTTGGGAAAAATTTCCCACAGGTATTCCTTTTAAATTTATGAGTGTAGATGAAGTTAGGGAGTTTTATCCTCTTTTGGATTTTACTTATGATTCGATAAAAAACAAAACCGTACCGCTTTGGAATCCTTATAATTTTTCAGGCTATCCCCATCTTGCTAATTGGGCAAGCGCCGTTTTTTATCCCCTCCACCTTTCGATGTTATTTTTTTCAAAAGTTCAAACTTTAATATTTTTGAAACTTAGCGCCGTTATTTTATCAGGATTTTTTACATATCTTTATCTAAGATCAATACTTTTATCCAAATACTCTTCTTTTGCCGGAAGCCTCTTCTTTTCTCTATCATCCACTATGCTTATTTGGAATGCCGAAATTTGGCAATCAGTTCATTCCTTTTTATGGCTTCCTCTTGCGCTTTTTTCAATTGAAAAATTTGCTCGAACAAATAAATTATCTTTTTTGATTCTTCTTTCAATAAGCATTGCTTTGTCTATTATGGCCGGATACATTCAGCCTACGATATATCTTTTAATTTTTGTTTTTACCTATGCCTTATTTAAAACATTTTTGTCAAAAAAAAAGAGGGTTGGAGATTTCATTAAACTCAGCGTAGGTATTCTGCTTGGGTTCGGAATATCTGCGGCTCAACTTGTACCGGGAATTGAATCTTATATATTGTCTCCCAGAAGTTCCGTTGGTCTTAAAGATTTAAACATTAGCTTTCTTATTCCCCTGAATCAGCTGGTAACATTTATTGTCCCTGATTTTTTTGGCAATATTACTACCCAAAATTGGTTTTTATCAAGACCGGGGCAATATTATGAAAACATGATTTATGTAGGGCTGGTTCCTTTGATCCTTTCTTTTTTTTCTCCTCTTTACAAAAAAGCAAAATCTTATTTTGTCTTTTTTTTGTTTTCCGCTCTTATATCTTTGTCATTAGCCTTGGATTTTCCTACCTCAAGAATGTTATATGATTTTTCCGTACCCTTTCTATCTTCGGCAATTCCAATAAGGGTAGTGTTTGTCTTAAGCTTTGCGGTTTCTATCTTGGGCGCTCTGGGTCTTGAGTGGTGGATTGAAAACAGCGACAATAAGAAAAAGCTACTTGCCATACTTCCTCCTTTTTTGATCTTTGCGATTTTAGGGCTATTTTTAATCTATGCCATTCGGACAAATCTCCAAATTAAAGGTTTCCCAAACGATTGGTATATAATTTCAGCCAGAAATTCGGCTATCCCCTTTGCTGTTTTTATTTTTTGTCTTTCGATTGTTTTGCTCGGGTTTTTCAAAAAAAGTTTAAGAAAACCTTTGGTTTTGGTTTTGTATTTGATATTCGCATTGCAATCATTTGTTTTTGCGCAAAAATATTTTGCGTTCTCGAATGCCGAATTTCTTTATCCAAGAGCGCCTTTTCTTGAATTCATAAAGAAAAATCAAGGCTTACACAGGTATTGGGGTTATGGTTCCGCATCGCTTGCCAATAATTTTGCAACAGTTTATAAAATATATTCACCGGAAGGGTATGACCCCGTTAACATAAGAGCATATAACGAATTGCTCTCTTCTTCAAGAAAAGCAAAATATGATGGAATATTCTCAAGATCAGATGCTCTTCTTTATCCGGTCTCAGATTTTCCTTTTGAAAGCGCAATGAGTACAAAGTACAGGATAATGGATTTATTGGCTATAAAATATATAGGTTTTGAGAAGTCGGAGTTTGAGAAAATAAATAAGCAGAGGCTCTCTCCTGAAAGATTTAAGAAAGCATGGGAGGATAAAAATTTTATTGTTTTTGAAAATCTGAAAGTTTATCCAAGAGCGTACCTTTCATCTTTTTACCTAAATATTCAGGATCAGAAAAAGGCAATCAATAAATTGTACGAGCCTTCATTTGATAGCCGTAAAACCGTAATACTCTCAGAAAAAGTTCCCCTAGCCGGAAAGGTTGGGGTAGGATCGGCTTCAATAGTATCTTATTCCCCCAATAGAGTAGCAGTAAAAGTTGCAAGTGAAAAACCTCAGGTTCTGGTTTTGTCAGATGCTTTTTATCCGGGTTGGAAGGCAGAAGTTAACAATATGCCATCTAGAATATTTCTCGCAAATTCGGCGCTTCGAGCAGTTGTTGTCCCGGAAGGAAAAAGTAATGTAATTTTTGAATATAAGCCTTTAAGTTTTTATCTCGGTATATTCATAACTCTTTTCAGCCTGGCTGTTTCGGGAGGAGTAGTTTTTCTATCCGGCAAAAAACACCTTTAATTTTATGGCTTTTAAGAATAAAGTTCTTTTAGGTTTTATTAGTTATCAGGAGAAAGTATCTATGAATTTGAAACTGGACACCGTTCTTGCTTACGCTCTTATAATCCCCTACATACTTTCCGTCGGACTTGCGCCAAAAAGTACTCCTTTTTGGCTTTTTACATTAATTTTTATCGGGTTAATTTCTTATTTGGTTCTTGACCTTTCAAAATTAAAACAAGTCTTTTACGAAAGAGCTAAAAACATACTTCTTTGGGCCCTTTTAATTGTCATAATAGGTAGCAGTTTCTTTTCGACAATTTTTACAAGGTATACAACTTTTCCTACATACCAAGTTCACGATATTATTATTCAGCAGGAGGCAGCAATTCGTTTTCTTTTGATTGGAAAAAATCCATATTCCGAACATTATCTTGAAACTCCTCTTGCCAAGTGGCGCTATTCAGATAATCCAAATGAAAAAAATCCGGCACTATGGCATTTTGTTATGGAACCTTTTTATCTCTTGTTCTCTTTACCATTTTATTTTATAAGCGGGAGGCTATTTGGATACTTTGACGGAAGATTTCCTCTAATTTTTCTTTTTTTTACTACATTATTTTTCGCTTATAAATTAATAGCAGAAGGGGAGAAAAAACGCTCCTTCCTGCTTCTTCTGGCATTTAATCCGTCCATGATATATTACACTCTGGAAGGACGTTCCGATTACTTCATGTTTGGATTTCTTTTCGCAGGATTCTATTTCTTGTTTAAAGAGAAGTTGTTTTTATCAGCGGTCTTGATGGCTTTTGCTTTTGCCGTTAAGCAATCGGCTTGGCCTTTATTCCCCTTTTATTTTGCATATTTATTTTTTAAACATAAAAACAAAATTTTTAAAACTCTTAGTCTTTTTTCTTTTACTTTTGCAAGCGTCGTATTGCCTTTTGTTCTCTGGAATCCTAAGGCATTTTACAAAAGTACAATTCTTTACCTTTCCGGCAACACAGAATTCAGCTATCCTATTTCAGGGTATGGTTTTGGAATGCTGCTCAATCAATTCGGAATCATTAAGGACATTCATGACAAGACTTTCCCATTTTTTATCTTCCAGCTTGTCGTGGGACTGCCTCTTCTTTGGTTTCTGATCAAATATCTTAAAAAAAATCTTTCGGTTAAAATCCTTGTTATTGTTTATGGAATATTTCTATTTGTTTACTGGTATTTTTCAAGATACTTTAATAATAATCACATAGCTTTCTTGTCTTTACTTTTCACCTCCGCCTATTTTTGGCCTCAAAAAAATGAAGTTGTTAATAAATAACAAATTTAAAAACATCTTTTTCTTAATTTTAGTGTCATTAATATTTGTAATTCCTCTTTTTTCCTCAAATTTTTATGCTTCTCACGACGGGGAGGCGATAATTGCAAGATTTGGCGCTTATGTTAAAGCATCTAATGACGGTCAGTTTCCCCTGCGTTGGGCGGGGGATCTAAACTTCAGATATGGATCGCCTGTTTTAATTTTCTATTATCCCCTTCCGGGAATCTTTTTGATTCCTTTAAATGCTATAGGTATAAGTTTGGAAAATACTTTTAAAATAATTATCGGTTTTTCATTTATCCTTTCATTCGTCTCATTTTATCTTTGGATTCGTGAATTAGTGAAAGACGAATATGCCGCTTTGCTTGGGGGTATATTATATGGTCTGACCCCATATCATTTTCTTAATTTATATGTTAGAGCCGGAGTTGCGGAGCTCATGGCTTTGTCTCTTGTTCCATTGGTCTTTTTATTTATAGAAAAAGCATCAAAAAAAGTAGACCTAAGATATGTTATCGCCGGAGGAGTTCTCTACGGGCTTTTAATTCTCTCCCACAATTCTGTCAGTTTATTATTCACTCCAATTTTCTTAGCATATTCTTTTTTGAGAGGCAAAAACAAACAAGCTATTTTCCAGAGCTTATCGATATTAATTCTGGGACTTTTTATTTCTGCTTTTTTTTGGCTTCCTGCAATTGTTGAGGCAAAATATACAAATGCAAAATTATTTATTGATATGTTTAAGCTTCAGTTTCCTTCTTTTTGGAAGCTTGTCTATTCCCCTTGGGGTTTTGGACCGGAAGTAAATAGGGAGAGAGGGCTGTCTCCGCAAATAGGCCCCATGAACCTATTTTTAGTCATAATTTCGCTATTATTTCTGTTTAAAAAAAACGAATCTAAAAAACTTTTTATATTCTGGTTCGTAGTTTTTCTGCTTTCGACTTTATTAATACTTAATATATCTACTCCTGTTTGGGAAATTGTTCCCTTTTTGAAAAGCCTGCAATATCCCTGGAGAATTGTTGGAATTTCAAGTTTTGCAGCTGTGGTTCTGGTTTCTCTTTGGTTGAGGTCTGTTAATAATTTTTTTCGACTCGCGATCCTCGCAGCAATTTTAATCTATTCTATTCAATTTCTGAAAGTAAATTACATTCCTTCAAAACCAGACTCTTTCTATTTTAATTATTCATCAACAACTTATTATCATAGCGAGGCAAGTCCCATTTGGACAGCAGGGGATTTCGGAGATTATCCCAAAAAAAATATCGAGATAATATCGGGTCAAGGTTCAATAAATGCCTCAAAAAGGAAATCAAATATTCATGAATTCACAGTGAAAGGCGAAACGGCTTTGGAAGTCTTGGACAATACAGTTTATTTTCCGGGATGGCAGGTCTTGGTAGATGGGGGAAAAACACCGATAGAGTTTCAGAACGCCTATCATAGAGGATTAATAACTTTTAGAGTTCCAAAAGGAGAACATCTCATTAAGGTTATTTTTGGAGAATCTCCTCTCCGTTTATTTGCTGATTTGATTTCGTTGACTACTTTGTTTTGCATCTTCTTGCTGATTCTTCTAAAATCTAAATTGGAGAAACTAATTTTAAAATTTTGAAGTATTTTTTTCTTCCTTTGTTATTTGTAATGCTTTTAGGTTTAGTCTTAAGACTTGCGTTTTTGGGTCAAATACCGCAAGGGCTTCATAGGGACGAGGCATTTTTGGGCTACAATGCTTATTCAATTCTGAAAACAGGCTCCGATATCAGCGGGAATTTTTTACCGATACACCTTGAGTCTTTTTACTTTAGTCCAAATGGGTACTCATATTTTTCGATTCCCTTCATATTGATTTTCGGTCTTAATTCTTTTTCAATTAGGCTTGCCTCATTTTTATTCGGTTCCCTTACTATTCCATTAATCTACTTTTTATCCGTGAAACTATTTGAAAAAAATAAGAACAAAAGATTAATATCCCTGCTTTCAGCTTTGTTTTTGGCAATTTCTCCCTGGCATATCAATTTATCCAGAACCGCAACTGACAATGTCATTGTGCTTTTTTTCATAACCTTAGCAGTATGGATTTATGTTTCCTCAAATAAAAATGTTTACTTAAGAGTTCTTTCTTATCTATTTTTCGGAATAAATACTTTTATTTATCAAGCTCCTCGAGCTTTTACGCCTCTTTTAATTCCAATATTGTTTTTATTTACTTCATGGATGCAGAAGAGAAATCGCGGAAAATTATTACTTGAGATTGTTTTATTCTTGGTTATAATTATTGCTCCGATTTTGATAATACTTTCAAATAAGAACTTGACGGCAAGAATTAGTGATTTAAGCATTCTTAATCATCCGCAAACAAAATTGGTACTTCAAGAGCAAATCACGATAGACTCGGTAGCAGGACTACCTTACCCGTTGATTCGGCTTTTTCATAATAAGATTACCGGATATTTTTTGACGATGAGTGAAAATTATTTCAAACATTTTTCATTCGATTTTCTCTTTTTGGATAAAGGTTTTCCTGACAGATATAGAATCCCGGGATCGGGACTCTTATACATCTTTCAACTGCCCCTTATTTTGATAGGATTATTTTTACTCTTTAAAAAAGAAATAAGGACAGGAATATTTTTATTGCTGTGGCTTTTAATTTCTTTTGTAGGCTCGGCTCTGACATTTGATGATATCCCGAATCTTCAGCGGACATTATTTGCTGTTGTACCTTTTTCTATATTGTCAGCATATGGAGCAGTATGCTTTGCGCATCCTGCCAGCCCGCTTCGCCGAATCGAGGCGAGCAGGCAGGTAGTAAATATGCATATAAAATATTTAATATTTTCTTTATGTATTTTATTTTTAATGTTTAATTTTTTATATTATATTGTCCAATATTATATTCAGGGGAAGGTTTACAGACCATGGTATAGGCAAGACGGATATAAAGAATTAGTTGAAAATGTAAATACTTACATTCCCAGTTATAAATATGCGATTATTACTTCAAGAGAAACAGCTCCTACAATATTTTTCCTTTTTTTCGGCAAATATGATCCGGCTCTTTTCCAAAATCAAACTAAAAATATAGATATGGAAAAGTCGGATCATGTAAGCTTTGCAAATTATAGATTTTCTGAAGAAGAATGTCCGTTGAAAGTCGATCCTAAAACTGAAGCTTTAACAGGAGAGAAGGGAATCCTATATGTGAACAGTTCTTTATGCAAAGACCCTAAAGGAGCCAGGGTAATAGATGTAATAAAAAGGGCAGACGGTTCGGAAGTTTTCCGGATTTTAGATTTAAAATAGTATGTTTAAGAGGATAAATTTTTTATTACTTTTAATTTTCTTTTTAGGTTTTGTTTTACGATTTTGGAACTTGGGAAATATCCCCTCTGGTTTTGACGCAGATGAAGCAGCTTTTGGCTACAACTCCTATTCAATATTAAAAACCGGTGCCGATGAATATGGAAAAATCCTGCCGTTAACACTTAAGTCTTTTGGAGAATACAAGCCAGCTTTGTATTCATATCTTGCGATCCCTTTTGTCTATTTTTTTGGACTTACCCCTTTTGCCGTAAGATTGCCCTCTGCTATTTTTGGTTCTTTGACTGTGGTTCTTTTTTATTTCTTCATTTCAAATTTATTCAAAGATAAAAAGCTAGCGTTTTTTGCATCTTTTATTCTTGCGATTTCTCCCTGGCACATTAACTTATCAAGGACGGTTAGCGAAGTTGTAGTTTCCATTTTTTTTGTTTTGTTAATGCTTTATTCTTTAAATGTTTTTACAAAAGAAAATAAAAACAAATGGTTTATAGTCTCCTTTATTTGTGCTATTTTATCGGTTTTGTCTTATACTGCTTCGCGCATTTTTATTCCTATGCTTCTGTTGATTTTTCTATTCTCCTTTCAAAAGAAAGACAATTTTTCAAAAATCAAGAAAAAATACTTTGTTTTTTTTGCAGTAATTATTTTTTTTGTCGCGGCATATACTCTTCTTGATTCTGCCAGTAGAATTCGCCAAATAAATATCTTTGAACATCCCCAAACCAAACTGGTTTTAGAAGAACAAATAAGGGAGAACGGATCGATTCCTGCGATTGTAACGAGAGTATTTCATAATAAGGTGATTAACTATTCCAGAACGGCCTTTGAAAATTATCAGAAGTATTTTACGCTTGACTATTTCTTTCTAAACGGAGGACTGCCGCAAAGAATGAAAATTCCCGATTCTGGATTAGTTTTTTTCTGGCAATTACCATTTGTTTTGTTGGGTTTTTATTTGGCATTTAGGAAAAAAATCCCCGAAGTAATGCTTATGATATTATGGTGGCTTGTTTTGCTGATCCCCGTTTCACTAACGTTTGATGAAGTACCAAATGTGTATAGATCTGCCATTATAATTTTTCCTATATCTCTTCTTTCTTCTTTTGGACTAGTATCTTTTTTTGAAGGCAAAATTCCATTTATTAAAAAGGTCTTGATAGCTTTTCTTATAATATTCGCATTTTGGGAACTATCTTATTATTTGTTGCAGTATTACGTGAGACAGGAAAATCATAAGCCATGGTATAGAGGATATGCTTTTAAAGAATTGGTGGGAGAAATAGGCAAACAATATCCTCGCTATCGAAAAATAGTAATAACAAAGGCTCACCCTAGCCCATACATATATTTGCTTTTTTACAGTCAATTTGATCCTAATAAATACCAGAATATGGGATCGCCCAAAGATATTGGAGGATTTGATAAGTTTGTTTTTATTCCTTATGATTGCCCTTTATCATCTGAATACAATAGTGAGGGAGAACTTAACGGCGAGAAGAATGTTCTGTATGTTAACAGCGGAGCATGTCCGATACCTGCAAAAAATGTGAAGGTAGTAAGAATTGTAAAATGGAAAGATGGATCAAGCGCTTTTAATATGATGGAATATTTTCCACCAAACAAATAAATTTTGTTGTTTCGGGTTTCATATATAATATCAGTAATGAGGAAGTACTTCTTTATAGCATTAATTTTAATGCTTGCGATTTTTCTTCGCTTTTTTTCAATTTCAACCAATCCTCCTTCTCTAACATGGGATGAGGCTGCTTGGGGATACAATGCTTATTCTTTGGGAACAGACGGGAGAGATGAGTTCGGGAAATTTTTGCCTTTGACATATATCGAATCTTTCGGCGACTATAAACCTCCCCTTTATGCGTATCTGGCGGTTATTCCGGTAAGAATATTCGGTTTAAACGAATTTGCAACCAGATTCCCTTCCGCTTTCTTTGGAGTTTTAACGGTTTTAATAACATACTTTTTGACGAAGAGAATATTTAATGTGAGTTCGAAATTGGAAATTGGAAATTGGAAATTGGAAATTCTGCCGCTTTTGGCGGCAGGACTGTTAGCAATTTCTCCCTGGCATATTCTTTTATCAAGAGCGGCTTTTGAAGCAAATGTTGCAACTTTTTTTATAGTTTTGGGAGTTTTTCTGTTTTTCAGTTCGCTTAGCAATAAATGGCTTCTTCCTCTGTCTGTAATTTCTTTTATCATTTCAATGTACACATTCAACACTGCAAGAATTCTTGCTCCTCTTCTTCTCTTGGTTCTTCTAATTTCACAAAGAAAATATCTTCTTTTTGCTTTGAAAAAGCAACTTTTCGTAAGTTTAATTTTGGGGGCAGTATTTTTTTTGCCCTTGTTTCTTTTCCTTTTAACTCCCCAAGCCAAGCTTAGGTTTCAAGAGGTAAATATTTTTACGGATAGCCAGGTTGTTGATAGAGCAAATCAACAGATAGCAAATGACAACAATGCTTTCTGGTCGAAAATAATTCACAACAGAAGATTAGGCTTTGCAGCTTCATTCCTTAATCACTATTTTGATAATTTCTCTCCCGAATTCCTGTTTATAAAAGGAGATGGTAATCCTAAATTTTCGATTCGTGATGTAGGGCAAATGTACATTTGGGAAATTCCGTTTTTTATAGCAGGAATTCTTTTGCTTTTTAGGAAGCGTGAAGGATACTGGTGGATTATTCCGATTTGGTTGATCTTAGGAATAATTCCGGCAGCAACAGCTCGTGAGACACCTCATGCTCTGCGTATTGAAGCGGTTCTGCCGACATTTCAGATTCTTACAGCTTATGGCCTCTACCATTTAATTTCAAATTTCAAACTCCGTCCAATTTTGAGCGGATTAGTTTCGATAGTCGCTATTTTTAATTTCCTATACTTCTATCACAATTATTTTGTTCATTATCCTCGTGAATTCTCCAGTGAGTGGCAATATGGATATAAGGAGGCTATAGGATTTGTAAAGAATAACGAAGCAAAATATGACAAAGTAATATTAACAGAGGATTTAGGGAGACCATATATTTATGCTTTATTTTACACAAAATACGACCCTTCAGGCTTCAGGAAAGAAGCCCGAATAGAACGAGAGGTTTACGGATTTGTGCATGTTAGGGAATTTGGGAAATACAAATTTTCCGAATCGGTGAAAAATAATATTGACAGAAGCAAAGAAATACTTTATTTGGATACTCCCGGCAAAATTCCAAGCGATGCAAATATTCTTAAAAAGTTTAAACTTTTGGACGGAAACGAAATTTTGGTTGCATATGAATAAATTATTCTTGCTTACAATTATTGTAGTAGCGATTCTGATTCGATTTTGGCAAATAGGAAATGTGCCTCCTTCTCCTGATTGGGACGAAGCGTCTTTAGGATATAATGCCTACTCTATAATGCTGACCGGAAAAGATGAATATGGAAAATTTTTGCCTATTATCCTAAGGTCTTTTGACGATTATAAGCCTGCATTATATGCATATTTAATTATCCCTTTTATAAAGATTTTCGGTTTAAATATTGTTGCAGTCAGACTTCCTGCAGCAATATTCGGGGTATTGGGAGTATTAGGTACCTACTTTCTAGTAAAGGAGCTGTTTAATAAAAATTCGAAACGATTAGAAATTCTGCCGCTTTTAGCAGCAGGTTTATTGGCGATATCCCCTTGGCATGTGCAGTTCTCCCGTGTTGCTTTTGAAACGCAGGTGGGACTGGCTTTTAATATATTTTCAATCCTTTTCTTTTTAAAAGGTTTCAAGCAAGGAGCTTATCTATTTATTTCTGCTTTTTTTGCTGCCCTAAGTATTTATGTTTATCAAAGCGAAAAAGTCTATATTCCTATTCTCTTTTTTGTTTTTGCATTAATTTATTGGAAAGATATTTTGGCTATACCGAAGAAATGGTTAATATCGGCTTTACTTTTCGGAGCCATATTTGTATTCCCTATGTTTTGGACTCTTGTATCAGACCCCAATTCCTTAATGAGAGCACGAGGGGTGAGTGTTTTCTCGGACCAAACTCAATTTTTAAAAAAAAATGTTCAAAAACTTGAGCAGGATAGGAAAAATAATGACTATTTGGGGCTCATTTTAGACAACAGAAGGGTTGAATATTCAAAGTCTATAATTTCGGGATACATATCTCACTGGAACTTGAACTGGCTGTTTATAACGGGCGATATAGAGCGTCATCATGCCCCATTTATGGGTCTAATGTATTTGGTTGAACTTCCATTTTTGCTTGCGGGAATTTATTTTCTGCTTTTTGGCAATTATCCTAAGAAAACTAAGCTTACGATCTTGGCACTGTTCTTAATTGCGCCAATTCCTGCGTCTGTGACAAGCGGAGTTCCGCATGCCGTGCGAACCATAAATTTTTTACCAACATTTCAAATATTCACAGCAATAGGAGCGCTTGCTGCCGCAAGCTTTATATCAAATATAAAATATAAAATAGTAAATATAAATATAAAATATTTAATATTTGCTTTATGTATTTTATTTTTTATTTTTAATATTCTATATTATCTCAATCAGTATTTTGTACAGCAAAATTATTATTATTCTCAAGCTTGGCAGTATGGATATAAGCAGGCCATAGACTTCATTGCTCCTATTAAAGGTCGCTATCAGAAAATAGTAGTTTCAAATGTAAGCCCTTTGGATCAATCCTACATGTTTTTCTTATATTATTTGAAATTTAATCCTGCCTCATATCAAAAACTAGGAGGAACATTAAGCGGAGGATTTGCGCAAGATCATAAGGGTTTTGATAAGTTTACATTTAAAGAAATAGTCTGGGATAGTGAGAAAAAAGAGAAGACCCTTTTCGTTGGGACCATGGATGATTTTGGAGATGGAGCAAAAATACTTAAAAAAATTAATTATTTGGACGGAAAATCAGCTATTGTAATTGCAGAAGTTCAATAAGACTATTTTTTTCTTGCAATTACAATTAAAGAAACTCCCAGTGGCGGCTTTATGATCCCCTCAATTATTTTAAGAACAGGAACTAATTTATCAAACAATGCAACTTGATAAAGTTTTAATGTGTGGCCCCTTTCAATTTTATCCCTAACAATCCAGCTAAACAAACCGATAAAATTGAAAAAATAAGTCTTTTCTATAGTAAATCCTGCCGATTTTATTTTTTCGATCAATTCTTCTTTTTCATACCGTCTATAATGCCCGAGTGCTTTATCAAGCCCTGTATATGCGAATTTTTTTGCGGGAACCAGAATAAAAAGCCTCCCTCCCTGAACAAGAAGCCGATGCAGATTTCTAAAAGCTTTCCCATCGTCATTTATATGTTCCAAAACGTTTATAGCTATCGCGCTTTTGAAATGCCCTTGTAAAGTTCGTAGTATTTCTTTTGAGATATCCAGAGTGTTAATTTTTATATTTTTTCGTTTAAATTTATTTTTTAAGTGAGTAATTAATCCCGGGTCTTTATCTGTTAAAAAAAGTTCTTTTTGTTGCGAGAAATAAATGCTTATATTTCCCGTTCCTGATCCTACTTCTATAACGGGAGATTTAAGTTTTTTTATAAAATTTTCGGCAATCCAGGAGTTATAATTTGATGCACCTTCCAATATTTCAAGGGTAGAGAAGCCTTTATAAGAAATCATATTTGGACAATAATATAGCATTATACTATACTCTAAGAGTTCTTAGTAAATGAAGGCATTCAATATTCTTATATACATATTTTTAGGAACAGCTCTTGTTTTTGGGATTATGCTTAGGTCTGTTGATCTCCTAAGCGGGAATTATCTTTTTGGATTTGATCAGGGGAGAGATTATCTCGCGGTAAAAAAAATCGTTGTAGACCACAAACCAACACTGATAGGATCGGAAATCGGTGCGGGGGCGGCAGGGTTTAGGGGAATATTTCAGGGACCATTTCATTATTATTTTCTCTCCATCCCTTTCTTATTAAGCGGAGGAAATCCATACGGAGGGATTATTTTAATGTTTCTTTATGGGATATTAACGATAATCTTAGGCTATCTGTTGGGAAAAGAGCTGTTCGGTAAATTAGGAGGCTTATTGGTTGCTGCTTTGATTTCGTTGTCTCCGCCGTTTATTTCTCAATCCAGGTTTGTATGGAATTCTCATGGTGCTCCGGTTTTTATCTTACTCGCATTTTACTGCGCTTATAAGTTGTCTCTTGCCAAAAATAATAAGTATATTTTTGGAGCGTCATTTTTTTCCGCATTTATTTATAATTTTCAATTTGCTATTGCTGTACCAATGTCAATTGGACTGCTTGTTTACTTGGCTTTAATTTTAAAAATTAGAAGTTTTAAAAAATATTTAGTCGTGTTTTCCGGATTTGTATTGGCATTGTTGCCAATGGTTCTGTTTGAAATAAAACATAATTTCATGGCGATAAGGGGATTTCTGGATTACTCCTCAAATCCGGATAAAACAGAGATTACACTAATGTTTATTAAGCTATTACTGCGAGACCATCTGGGATCATTCATTTTTAATGTTTTTGACAGTTTTCCCAAACAGAATTTTGCTTCGGGAGAATTTATCGCTATTTTTCTTCTGGCATGTACTTTGTTCTTTATTGTTAAAGAAAAGGATAAAGATAAGAAGAGTTTCATTATCTACTTACTATCGTTGCCTTTTGTAACTTTTTTGATTTTGGGATTTTTGAGGAATGCAGTTTATTCCTACTATCTTTTGCATTTAAGTCTGGTTTATGTGGTCTTATTGGTTTATATTCTGATCTCGTCTATCCAAGCGAAGAAAGTTCTCCCTCAAATTATAGTTTTAATTTTCATATCAATATCTTTTCCGCAAGCTTTTCCTAATATAATAAAAACATTCGTCTATGATTATAAAGATTACGGAGGGACTGCAAAGATTGCCGGCAAGAAAAACGCTATGGATTATATTTACAAAGATGCGGGGAAAAAGGAATTTAACTTATTAATATTTTCTCCACCCGTGTATATTTATCCATATGATTATCTTTTATGGTGGTACGGGAGTAAAAAATACGGATTTGTTCCGGGGAACAAAAAAGAAGGAACTTTTTATCTTTTGATGGAGCCGGATTCTTCAAAACCGTGGTCTCATAAAGGGTGGCTTGAAACTGTTATAAAAGAAGGAGAGGTTGTTTGGGAGAAAAAACTTCCGAGCGGCTTCATTATTCAAAAAAGAATTAATGAATAAGCTGAAAACAGCCTGCCTGCCGGCAGGCAGGGTTTTATTAATTATAATCTTTATTCTTGCCTTGTTTTTTAGGTTTTTTAATCTTTCTTCAATACCTCCCCAACCTACAGTAGATGAAGTTTCAATAGGTTACAATGCTTATTCAATTCTCAAAACGGGAGCCGATGAATATGGGAATAAGTTTCCTATTTTACTTCGTGCTTATGACGACTATCGACCGGCTCTTTATGTTTATTTGGCAGTTCCATTCGTTGGTTTATTTGGTTTAAATCCGCTTGCAGTTAGACTTCCCTCCGTAATTCTTTCAACGCTAAGCGTAATAGCCGTCTATTTTCTCATAAAGGAGTTAGCCATAGGTGCCAAATCCATTCGACTTGGAAAATCACAACTCGATCTGTCCTTTGTTACGACTTGTCTATTTGCTATTTCTCCATGGCATATTTACATATCAAGATTGGGACACGAGGTAAATGCTTCTTTTTCCTTCTTAATTTTTGGACTACTGTTTTTTTTAAGGTTTATTAATAAACAAAAGTGGAATCTTTATTTATCTGCTTTATTTTTCGGGCTTTCTTTCAATTCCTACCAAAGCACTAAACTTGTAGCTCCATTAATTTTAGCTGTTTTGGCTATATTGCATTTTAAAACTTTAATCGCAAATAAAAAAACCGTAATTATTTCTGCAATTATTGGATTTATCGTTGCCCTGCCTATACTTTCAACTTCATTCGATCAGAACGCACTTATCCGCTTCAAAGCAACAAATTTATTAGAATATTCAGTCGATTATTTTAAAATACAAAAAGAAAGGCTTGATGAAAATAGGGCAAAAGGTGATTTAGTTGGAGTTTTATTTGATAATAGAAAAGTAGCATCCGGTCTTTTGATATCAAAAGCCTATCTTTCACATCTTAATCCCCAGTGGTTGTTTTTAAACGAGGGCGGTGAACAATTTAAAGCGCCGGCACTCGGGCTTCTATATTTGTTCGAACTGCCGCTATCTATCCTAGGGCTTCTGTTTTTAACTCGGACTGGAATTCCTACAAAAACCGTAATATTTATTTTTGCTTGGAGCGTAATTGCTATTATTCCAGGGGCAATAACAACAGGTTATGCTCATCCAATGCGAATTTTTTCTATCCTGCCTGTTCCGCAAATCTTTGCAGCGGTTGGGTTTTTGATTTTTATAAATTATTTTCAAAAGTTTCGGCCGGTAGTTTTAGCAGGATCGGTGTTCGTAGCGTTTATATTTGCCCTGTGGTTTTTTCACTCGTACTTTACTTTGGTTCCAAGGGAGCTGTCGAGCCATTTTCAATATGGAATTCTCAATGCTTTTGCCCGGGCAGAAAAAATTGAGGATAGATATGAGAAAGTAGTTGTGTCAAACACGGACCGACTTTTTGAAAGCTATATGTTTTATCTGTACTATAAAAGATATGACCCGGAGCTTTACCAAAAAATAGGAGGAACAGTATCGGGCGGGTTTGCAGAAGAGCACAGAATTGACAATTATGTATTCGGGAGAGTAGATGATAAAATCAGTAAAAATACTCTATACATAATAAATCCTCATGAAGAGAAAGAGTTTATGCGTGTTCTTTACAGAATCCCATATCTTAATGGAGAAACAGCATTGCTTGTGGCGGAAATAAAATGAAAAAATTATCAGTAGTTCTTGCTGTCTATAATGAGGAAGAAAGTATCGGAAGATGTCTTGAGTCCGTAAAGGACTTGGTTGATGAAATTGTGGTGGTTGATGGAACATCAAATGACAGGACGGTTGAAATTGCCAGAAGATTTGGAGCCAGGGTAAAAATAACGACTAACAAGCCTAATTTTCACATTAATAAGCAGATGGCAATAGATATGGCAGAAGGTTCATGGATTCTTCAAATGGATGCCGACGAGGTAGTATCTCCCCGGCTTGCTTCGGAAATTAAGTCCAAAATCCAAAATCCAAAATCTGAGATAAACGGCTACTGGATGCCCAGGAAAAACTATTTCTTAGGAAGGTTTTTAATGAAGGGCGGGCAATACCCGGATTACACACTTCGTTTATACAAAAAAGGGAAAGGTAGGCTTCCTCAAAAGGATGTTCATGAACAGGCTGTTGTTGAGGGAAAAGTGTCTTACTTGGAAAATGCCTTGCTTCATTATCCCTACAAAAGCTTTAGTTTCTATTTATTAAAATGGAACAGATACAATGATTTGCTCGCAGGGCAAATAAGAGAAGAGCTCGGGAATAAAAATAAAATTGAAAGAATTGCATATGCAATAGCATATTTATTTATCAAACCCTCGCATTGGCTCTTGACTACTTATTTAAGGCACAAAGGTTTCATGGATTCATGGCAGGGTTTTGTATTTTCTTTTTTTTCAGCACTTCGTTTCCCCGTTTCTTTTATTGTATATTTGACATCTAAGTCATGAAAATGGCAAAATTTTTTTTGTTTGGTTTATTTTTTATTTGTTTTTCTTTTCTGCTTTTTTATAAGCTCGGAGACAATTATTTTTCAAACTGGGATGAAGCTTGGTACGCGGATATTATTCGAAATATGGCAACTGACGGTAATTATATGAGGCCCATTTGGAATGAGGAGCCTTTTCTTGAAAAACCGCCCCTTTTCTATTGGATTTCTATAATTCCTTTTAATTTTTTAAAAGCAGAGCTTTCTACAAGATTGGTTTCGGCGATATCCGCTCTTGCTACCGCACTTTTTTTATTTCTTCTTGCAAAAAGATTATATAATTTCGAAGTTGCTTTAGCCTCCACTATTATTCTCTTTTCATCTATCGGATTTATTTTTAGGGCTAGAACCGGCAATATAGATTCTCTTTTGTCATTCTTTATCTTCGCGTCTTTGTTTTCATTTTTTATGGCACAAAAAAATAAAAGATGGTATGTATCATTGGGATTTTCGATAGCTTTGGGATATTTAACCAAAGGGTTAATTGCTTTTTTGGTAATCCCCGTAATTTTGCTTTATTTTATTATTTCAAAAAAAGCCAGAGAGATTATCAATCCGTGGTTGATAAGAGGCTTAATAATTGCTCTTCTAGTTCCTCTTTTATGGATATTTGTTTCGATAATTTTAAACGGAGATGAGTTTGTAAAAACATATATATTCAAGCAAACAGGTAAATTTTCTACAACAGCATTTTTCTGGAATAATTTTTCTTTTGATTTCATCCCCTTTTTAAAAAGCGGTCTTAAATATTGGTTTGTAATTTTTCTTCCCGGTGTTTTTTATATGTTGATTAGGGAACGGAAAAAGTCTTCTATTATATTTCCATTGTATTTTTTGTTTTTCTTTTTTATCCTTCTTTTTTCAGAAAACAAAAGCAATTGGTTTTTGGTTCCTCTTTATCCTGTAGTAGCTTTAATTACCTCTTGGGCGATATTTGATATAAATAAAAGATACATAAGGATAAATTCAGGAATTATAGTTTTTATTATCTTGGCATTAGCGGCATTTATCAATTTGAAGTTCAAAAATGAATTTATGGTTCCTGATATTGTAAGAGATGAAGTAGCGGTTGCCGTAAAAGCAAGAGAATTGACAAGTGAAGGAGATTCTATTTTTATGACTAATCATTATTACCCGACAACTGTTTACTATAGTCAAAGAAAGGTATATTCTTTATTTTCCGATAAGCATAGCCATGAGTGGTGGATTAAAAATAGAGGGGAGTGGAAAAATATTTTAAAAAAATCAAACCTATTTATTATTTCTACTCCTTCTGAATTCGAAAGTTTAAAAAGAAATTACCCTAGGTATCAATTTGAAACGATCTTCAAATCAGAAGAGAAATTACTTATAAAAAAGATATAATTAGAAATATGAAGATACTTGTAACTGGTGGTGCAGGATACATAGGAAGTTTTATGGTCAAAAGACTGCTTGACCAAGATGATCAAGTCACGGTTATAGACAGCCTTGAGCGTGGACATCTTGAGGCAGTTGACAGAAGAGCTGATTTTATAAAGCTTGACATCCGAGACCTCAAATCGCTCACGGATTTCTTTAGCGGAAAACATTTTGATGGTCTCATACATTTTGCCGGATACATTTCAGTTGAAGAATCTTCAAAATACCCTAAAAAATATTACGAAAACAATGTGGAGGGTTCGAAAAATGTATTTTCAATTGCAGTTGGTTCGGGAGTAAATAAAATTATATTCTCTTCAACAGCGGCAGTATATGGAAATCCCATAAAAATTCCGATTCCGGAAGACCATCCTAAAAACCCCACGAGCCCATATGGCGAAACAAAACTTGCGACAGAAGAAACGCTTAAGGCGTTGAGAGAAAAAAATGCCAATTTGAGTTTTGCTGCGCTTCGTTATTTTAATGCGGCAGGCGCAGCTTTAGACGGTTCAAATGGAGAAAATCATGATCCCGAAACCCATATTATTCCACTTGCAATGAGAGCATTGTTAACCGGTTCCGAATTTAGCCTTTATGGAACAGATTACGACACGCCTGATAGAACATGTATTCGGGACTATATCCATGTTTTGGATTTGGTAGAGGCCCACATCAAGGCTTTTAATAGAATCGAAAAAGATCGAGGTTGCTACTACTATAATATTGGAACAGGGCAGGGCCATTCAAATAGGCAGGTTTTGGATATGGTTGAAAAAGTAACCGGGCGCAAACTTAAAATTCGAGAGGAGGAGCGGCGGGCGGGCGACCCAGACCGATTGGTCGCAGATCCCTCGAAGATAAAGTCTGAACTTGGATTTTCCCCAAAATACTCGAATTTAGAAGCAATTGTTAAATCTGCTTGGACTTGGCACACTAGAAATTTGAAATTTTAAATTGAAAATTGGAATTACACTTATTTACTTATTCTTGCTAGCAAGTCTTTTCTTAGTTACAGCTAAAGAATCATTTGCTGTTTCAAGTTATGTTCTTCCTTACCCTTCGGTAATGCCGGGAAATATTTTTTATAAATTAAACCTTATTCAAGATGAACTCTTAAGATTTTGGTATTTCGGGGATTTTGGAAAATTCCATTACAATTTGAAACAATCGGACAAATATTTAGTTGAGGCAAAAACTTTGTTTGAGTACAAGCAATATTTACTGGCACATAAAGCTCTTCTCAAATCAGATTTATATTTCAAAAATTTAAAACCAATTCTAACAAAAGCAAAAGAACACGGAAAAGACACTTCCGAGAAAAATGTTCTTCTTGCTTTCGCTTCGGAAAAACATATTGAGATTCTCACTAAATTAAGAATAGAGGTGCCTCAAGTTTTTGAATGGAAGCCTGAAGGAAAAAAACCAAAAAATTTAAAATTAATGGAGAGCTTGGGAGAATCCATAATGATTCGGGAGTCCATATGATAAGTTTTTTCCTTTTTATTTTTTCTTTAATTTTATTTTCTCTTTTTTCATATGGTTTTATTGATCCAAACTTAATTTACTTTAGAAATATTTTTACAAATTTTGCCTTCCAACAAAGGGAACTTACTACTTTTATCTATGGCGCTCTTGTTTTGTCTTTGTTTATTTCTTTTTATTTCATTTTCAAGAAACCAAAATTCGATTTTAAGAATATAAGGAATCTAATTATTTTAACTACTATTATTCTCCTTTTCTCCTATCCGGCAACCTTGTCTTATGACATTTTCAACTATATAACTACGGCAAAAGTCACTTTCCATTATCAGGAGAATCCATACATCGTTTTTCCAATCGAATTCGTTAATGATCCATACATTCTTTTTACGAGAGCTGCCAATAAAACCGCTCTCTACGGACCGTTTTGGATTTTACTTTCAGCAGTCCCTCATTTTGCGGGACTTTCAAATTTTGTTTTAACTTTATTTTCATTTAAAGCGTTTATCGCTTTATTTTATATAGGAACGGTTTATTTACTTCAAAAAATCGATAGAAACGCGGTTTTGTTTTTTGCTCTTAATCCTCTTGTCATTATCGAGACTTTAGTTTCTGCTCATAACGACATTGTAATGATTTTTTTTGCACTTCTTGCCTTTTATTTTATTAAAACAAAAAAGCTTTTTTCAATATTTGCTCTTATCGGTTCGATTTTAATAAAAGTTGGAACCATTTTCCTAGTTCCGGTTTACCTACTAACACTTTTGAATAAAGTTAAGGGAGAAAAAGTTTACATTTATGCCACAATTTCAATGTTTTTTGTTTTTCTTCTTTCGCCACTGCGTGAAGAACTTTATCCTTGGTATGCTATTTGGTTTTTAGCTTTTGTTTCTTTAATTCCCGGAAGAGAAAAAATGAAAGAATTATTAATATTCTTTTCGCTCGGGCTTATGCTGAGATATATTCCCTATATGTGGAGCGGCAACTATTTTGGCGCAACTCCTTTAGTTCGAAATCTTTTAATGGTGATTCCTCCTATTTTATATTTATTTAGTTTATGGTTAAAAAGAATTTATCGATCATAGCAGTAATTATTGTTTCAATTATTGCTGTCCTCGACCTTTCAAATTATGGGATTCCTCCGACACATGATGGAGAATATCATGTTATTCGCTTTCAGCAATTCTATAAGGTTTTGAGCGAAGGAGTCCTATATCCTCGTTGGTCGCCTGATTTTAATAATGGTTTTGGTATTCCCTTGTTTAACTATGTTTATCCTTTGCCCAATTACATGGCCGCGATTTTCCATGCTTTAGGTTTTGGGTTCATAGACTCTTTCAAACTTAATATGGCAACGGCAACTATAGCAGGGGCGATATTTATGTACTTATGGGCAAAAAAATATTGGGGAGATTTAGGCGGGATTGTTTCTTCTGTTTTTTACACTTTTTCGCCATACCATTTCTTAGACATTTACGTGAGAGGTTCGGTTGGAGAGGTATGGAGTTTAGGTTTGGCTCCGGGCCTTTTCTGGTCATATCTCAATTTTCTTGAAACAAGGAAAAGGTTTTTTTTAATTTTGTCAGGAATTTTTCTCGCACTTTTGGTTTTGGCGCACAATATCCTGGCGCTCGTATTTTTCGGATTCTTTGTTATTTACGCTGCGTTTTTGATTAGTAACGGATTTAGGAAGATTGGGAAAGTTGGGGATGTTAGGGATTTGGGGTTGATCGTTTTTACGGGGTTGGGGTTGGCGGCGCCTTTTTGGTTGCCGGCACTTCTTGAAACAAAATCTGTTCAGGGTCTTCAAATATTCAATCCCATAGAACATTTCCCAAAGCTTTATCAATTAGTCTACTCGTCATGGGGTTATGGATTTTCAGGAATCGACCCCGCGAACGGGGTAAATAGGGCTGGGCAGATGTCTTTTCAAATAGGTATAGCCAATCTAATAGCGTTTATGGGTTCGATAGTAGTTTTATTCCTTTCAAGAAATAAAAAGATTTTGCTCTTTTTCATTGTTTTATTTTTAGCGACAGTATTTTTAATTACTCCTTTTTCCATCATCTTATGGAAAAACATTCCAATTATGGCATATATTCAGTTCCCATGGAGACTTTTAAGCGCTGTTGTCTTGATAACTGCATTCTTAGCAGGAGCCCTTGTTCATGCCGCTTTATATAAAAAGAAGAAAAAATTGCAAATCGTTATTTTTATAGCGTTGATTTTTAGTCCCATAGCTTTAAGCATTGGATATGCAAAAGCCCCCTTTTATCATAAGCGAAATGACATCCACTATTTAACCAGAAGTAACTTTAAAGACGGAACCAATAGTCCCGGCAACTCTTTTAATACAAGGTGGCTTATGGGAGCGCCCAAGAAACGAAAAGATAAAATTGAAGTTCTTTCCGGTTCCCCTAAAATAAAAATAACCGAATTCAAGTCGATATCTTATTCCTTCACTATAGATTCGAAAGAAAATTCGAAACTTTTGATAAATACAGCCTATTTCCCCGGCTGGGCAGCAGAAATCAATGAGAAACGAACAAATATAAGTGAAAATGAAGGGAGAATGGTGCTTGCTTTACCTTCGGGGACCAACAAGATACGAGTCTTCCTTGATAACACCCCAATCCAAAAACTCTCATACATTTATTTCCTCGCTTCAACTTTAATATTGGTATTATACCCAGGTGTCAAGCTAATCCACCCTCCAGGTGGATTACGCAGGCACGTGGATTTCTCCGGTGCGTAATTAGTACGGAATGCAGATATGCTGATATAATTAACGAATGAAGATCGCAATAGATGTTTCGCCCATAAGCAAAAGTTCAACTTCTGCTCACAAAATTCGGGGTGTAGGATTTTATATTAATTTATTAATTGAAAATCTTGCTAAATATGATAAAAAAAATAAATATTATTTTGTTGAAGATAAAAAATTTCCGGAAGACGCGGACCTAATCCATTATCCTTATTTTGATCCTTTCTTCTTAACATTACCAAGAAAATTTCGAGCCAAGACGGTTGTTACCGTGCATGACTTAACGCCAATTGTTTATAAAGAACACTTTCCGGCAGGTATTTTGGGAAATATAAAATGGATTATTCAAAAAAACAGACTTAAAGGGGTAAGCGGGGTTATCACAGACTCGGAATGTTCAAAAAGAGATATAGTTAGGATATTAAAATTCCCGGAGAGAAAAGTTAAAGTTGTTTATCTTGCCGCAGACCCCATTTTCAGGAAATTGTCGAGCGAAGCGAGATCCCGCTCTGCGGGAGAAATTAGCAAAAAGTATTCGCTTCCCGAAGACTTTTTGCTGTATGTGGGCGACGCAACCTGGAATAAAAATCTTCCCAAATTAATAGACGCGGTTTCAAAAACTTCTTTTAGACTTGTTCTCGTAGGAAAGGTTTGGGAAAATAAATCGTCCGAAATCCCAAAAAATCCATGGAATGATGATTTGGCCTCGGTTCTTAAAAGAATTGAAAATGATTCACGATTTATTCGGTTGGGATTCGTTCCAACAGAGGATTTAATAAGAATATACAATTTAGCAACATGTTTGGTTTTGCCTTCAATATATGAAGGGTTTGGTTTGCCTATTCTTGAAGCAATGCAGTCAGGGTGCCCTGTTATTTGTTCCAATTCCTCAAGTCTTTCCGAGATTGCTCAAGATTCTGCCCTTTTTTTTGATTCTCAAAATACTGATTCGATAAAAGATGCTATTCTTAGGGTTTTTCAAGACAGTTTGCTACGAAAAAAACTCTCACAAGACGGACTCAAGCAAGCACAAAAATTCTCATGGAAGAAAACCGCGGAAGAGACGATAAGAGCATACGAAGAATTTGCAAAATGAAAAAGAAAATATCTTATCTTGTAAATCATCCATTAATTTCGGGAAGCAGCATAATCTTTCTGGGATTGTTCTCCTCTTACTTTGTACATTATCTTTTTAATTTAGCAATGGGCAGACTACTCAAGCCGGCCGAATATGGATTGGTTACATCTCTGGTTTCCGTTACTATTCTTTTTGCCGTATTTCAAGCAAGTCTTACAGGTATTTTTGCCAAGTTTTCCGCAAAGTTCAATGCGCTAAAAGATCAAGGTGCTTTACTGGGGTTATTTAATCAGGGATTTAAATTCACCTTCATTTTCTCAATGATAATAGTAGGTATATTACTGATTTTCTTTAAACCATTCATGGATTTTCTTCATATTTCAGATTTCAGAATGGTCGCTCTTACCTATTTTTATATTTTTCTCTCCATTGTTGCTTCTGTTCCAAACGGTTTGCTTCAGGGTGAGATAAGAGTTTATCTTTTCTCCTTTTTGAATATTTTCGGGGCTTTGCTAAAAATTTTACTAGGTATAGTTTTCGTATTGATAGGATTGAAAGCATATGGCGCAATGTTTGCTATAGTGGTTTCGGCTTTTATACCTTACGTCCTATCCATTATCATAATTAGAAAAGGTATTAAAAAAAATGCTGCCGGCGATTCAAAAGTGGATGCCTCCTTTATCAAGGAACTTAAAGGATATAGCTTAAAGTTTTTCTTGGCGACTTTGGGTATAACTGTTTTTACAAGTATTGATACCATTTTTGCTCGCCATTTTTTCAGTCCGGTTCTTGCAGGTCAGTACGCAGCTTTATCTTTAATGGGAAAGTCAATTTTTTATTTTACATCTCCTATCCATTTTGTGTTATTTCCATTAGTTGCTCAAAAGAAAGAAAAAAAAGAAAAAGTAGCTGAAATATTAGTGTTGGGAGCATCTTTGGTTGCGCTTACTTCAGTTGCAGCTTCCTTTTTCTACTTTCTTTTTCCGGGATTGGTTTTGGCAATTTTTTTTCCCAACCCCGAATATAAAATGCTCATTCCTTATTTAGGCCCATTTTCTTTATTTATAATTGTATTTTCTCTTGCATATTTGCTTAATAATTATTTATTATCTTTAGGCAAAACCGAAGTATTTAAAATAAATATTTTTTGCGCCCTTCTTCTTACTATTCTTTTTTTCTTTTACCATTCATCTTTTTTCCAGGTAATAGGAGTTTTATTTGGAAGTGCTTTTTTACTTTTGGTTCTCCTTCTTTTATACTACTGGTACAATGGGAGAGATTAAGCTTTTGTCCTTAGTTGTTCCATCATTCAGGCAAGAAGAAACCATTGTTGAAGACATTTTGAAGATCAAGGAAGTTCTTGAAGGATTATCATATAGCTTTGAAATAATAGTGGTAATAGATGGTGCTCCTAAGAAAACATATTGTAAATTACTTCCTTATGTTAGACATTCGAAAAAAATAAAAGTTTTTAAGTATAAAAAAAATAAAGGAAAAGGATATGCGGTTAGATATGGGATGTTAAGGTCAAGGGGAGACATAGTGGGTTTTATAGACGCGGGGATGGAGATAAATCCGAGCGGAATAGTAAGACTAATAGATTTTCTTAAAAATTACAAAGCAGATATTGTAGTCGCAAGTAAGCTCCATCCTGATTCTAAGGTTAAGTACCCAATCTACAGGCTGCTTTTTTCATATATATATAGGAAAATGACTCATTTGCTTTTTGGATTTCAAGTTAGGGATACACAAGTCGGTTTCAAGATATTCAGAAGAGAAGTAGTAGATACCGTGTTTCCCAAGTTGGTTGTTAACAATTTTGCTTTTGACATAGAGGTATTGGCTATTGCTTATTCAAAGGGATTCAGGAGAATTGTTGAGGGACCTGTCGAACTAGACTTTAATAGAGCAAGTAGCATAACTTCTGCCAATTTTTGGAAGATAATATCTCACATGATAATAGATACAATACTTATTTTTTATAGAATAAAATTTACTAATTATTATTTGAGATAAAATTTGTTAGAATATCAAAATACTTTTCATGAAAATTTTAATATTAAACTGGAGGGACATTAAGCATGAGTGGGCGGGAGGGAGTGAGGTTTATATTTTTGAGCTTGCAAAAAGATGGGTTAAAATGGGACATAAAGTTTCACTATTTTGTGGGCAGGATATTCGAGAAAAATTACCGGATGAGGATTTAATTGATGGAATAAAAATCTATAGAAAAGGCGGGCGCTATTCGCTGTATTTTTGGGCCATTTGGTATTACTTCAAAAAATTGAGAAAAGAATGTGATACCATAGTGGATGTCCAAAATGGAATCCCCTTTTTCTCTATTCTTTATTCAAGAAAACCAAAAATTGCTATTGTTTACCATGTCCATGGCAGGCAGTTTTTCATTGAGCTTCCATTCCCCCTCAATCTTATAGGTTTTATTACTGAAAAATTTATTTTTCCTCTTTTCTATTCGAATATAAAAATCATGGCTATTTCTGAAACTACTAAAAAAGCTTTAATAAAACTGGGTTTCAATAAAAAAAATATTAACATAGTCTACTGTGGAATAGGAGAAAAAAACAGGAAAATTTCAAATAGTTTTTCCAAATTTTCTCAGCCTACAATTCTATACTTAGGAAGAATCAAAAAATATAAAAGAGTGGATTTACTTGTAAAAATAATGCCTGAGATTTTAAAAATTGTTCCTCGTGCTCGTTTATTGATAGCAGGTTGGGGAACTGAAGCTTCCGCAGTTGCTGATCTTTCCATGAGGAGTATCCAAAGAAGGAGGGTCCGAATAATTGGTCCCGTCTCAGAATTTGAGAAAAGGCTATTATTATCAAGATCATGGGTTTTTGTTAATCCATCAATTGGCGAAGGATGGGGAATATCAATCATTGAGGCAAACCTTTATGGTTCTCCTGCTATTGCTTTTAAAGTTGCAGGACTTTCTGAATCAATAAAGACCGGAGAAACCGGATATTTAGTTTCCAACGAAAAAGAGTTAATTGAGAAAATATGCTTACTTTTAAGTAATGAAAAAAAGAGGGTGACATTAAGTAGAAACGCAAAAGACTGGGCATCATCATTCAGCTGGGAAAACGCGGCGAATGAATCAATCGAAATTATCGAAAGGACAGCGAGAAGCAAATGAGTATTATAAAAAAAAGGTTTAACCTAATTTGCTTGATAGGAATTATTCTGTTGGGTTATTTTCTCAGGAACCATAATATAAATACTTGGCCGAGATTGGGAGCAACATTTGACGAGTATGCATGGGCATGGCAGGGCATAAGCTTAATTCAAAATAAGGTTCCAACCTCCTGGTCTTATCATCCTCAATATAAAAATAGAAAATTGGTTATCTATCAAAAAACAAATTTTATATTGGTTACTCCATACCTTGAGCACCCCCCACTTTTTGGTCTTGTTGCGGGAGGCTACGCGTTGCTCTCCGGATCAGAGGGAATGTTTGACATAGATATTAAAAATATTCGGGGACTTGCTCTTATTTTGGGAACACTGAGCATATTAATGGTTTTTCTTCTTGCCAGTAAGCTTTATGGGAAAGGTATTGGGTTGTTGTCCGCTTTTTTGTATGCAACCATTCCAACAGTGGTGGTAGGGTCAAGAATTGTTCAGAATGAAAATTTTTTTATTCCCGTTTGGCTCGCCTCTTTGTATCTTGCCGCATCGTATCTTAAAAACAAAAGAATTTGGATGAGAAATTTGGCGGCAGTACTTTGCGGACTGTTAATCCTGGCAAAGGTCCCGTGGGTGGCAGCACCTTTTTCTATTTTTATAATTTTTCTATACCATAGAAGGTATAAAGATGCTTTAATTACTGCGGCTATTGTTATTCCAATTTTTCTTACTTATTTTGTCTACGGATTTTATTATGACAAAGATGTGTTCCTAGGACTGTGGGGACTACAACTAAATCGTTATGACATATCATTTTCAAGCGTTTATGCTCTATTTCAGAAGCCTTATTTGGCAGATAGATTCTTCCTAGACGGGTGGATATACTGGGGATGGTTTTCCTTTATATTGCTGCCATTAAAAGAATTTAAAAAACATCTATTTGTTATTTCAGCACTTATTTCATATTTCTTAGTATTCATTATAGCCATTCCCGATGAAGGGGGGCATGGTTGGTATCGTTATCCTTTTTATCCCTTCCTAATTATATCGATCGCTCTGTTTATAAAGGAATATCTTGCTAGGAATTTTCTGTACACTTTTCTTTTCCTTGTGATAGTAGGCACGGGTCAGCTGGAGCTTACATGGAAAGTGACTTTTGGATTTTCATATCCGATTTTTAGACTCGCAATTTTTTCATGGGGGTTGGTTTTGATACCCCTATATCTTTCAAATAAAAAAACGTTAAAAATGGGAAAGGTTGTTTCTTATGCCTGGTTTTTTATTTTTATCTTAATGAATATTTGGGCAGTTATGATTTATAACGAGATGTAATATGTTTGGTTCCGAATACTCGAATCAACCTGAAATTCTTCTTTCCTCATTTGAGGAAATGTCTCACGATTATAAAAAAAAGACAATTAATCAAAAAAAATTAGGAATTCGCTTCTTGCAAAAACTCTATATAAAATTATTCGGTATCCCCGAAGTAGGATTCCAAATTCGTAGTTTATACTTCGAAAACATAATTAAGCCTCTTTTTAATAAAAAGTTTAAACATATTCTCGATGCCGGAAGTGGAATAGGAACCTATTCTATGTGGTTAGCAAGAAAATATCCTGACGCAAGGATTTTTGGTGGAGATGTGAGTCGTGAAAAAATAAAATTTAGCACCGAATTTGCTAAAAAAACGAATGTCTCAAATGTTGACTTTGGATACCTTGATATTACAAAGGCTAAGGTCGGCAAGAAGTTTGACTTGATAGTAAACATAGACGTTTTAGAGCACATAAAAGACTACAAAAAGGTTATTCACAACTTTTATAATCTACTTGCAAAGAATGGCTATTTGTATATCCATACCCCCCAACCCGGACAAAGAAGAATATTTAAGTCACTTCGTGCGTGGTCGCACGAGGAACACATCCATGAAGGGTATACGCCTGAAGAACTTACTTTAGAATTAAAAAAAGCGGGGTTTAGGATTATAGTTCTACTTGAAACCTTTGGCTTTTTTGGTAAGCTAGCATGGGAGCTTAACCATCTATCTTTTAAAAAAGGATTTATAATCTCAGGCATACTTTATCCATTTTTGTACCCCATCGCGTGCCTTGATCCTGTTTTCAGAAATAAAAACGGTTTGGGCACAGTGATTCTCGCAAAAAAGCTATGAATCAGTTACCTAAAATTACAATTATCATTGTTACTTTGAATAATGAAAGGACGATAGGAGAATGTGTGCGCACGATTATGACCCAAGATTATCCAAAACATCTCATAGAATATATTAATGTGGATGGCGGATCGACAGATGCTACAAAAACGATACTCAAAAAAAACAAGTTTCGCATAATAGACTCTCCTATTAAAAAAAATGCTGAAGCACAAAGGGCCATCGGTTTAAAACATGCAAAGAACAATTTAATTGTTTCATTAGATGCAGATAACTACCTTCCTCATAAAAAGTGGATAACACAAATGGTAAGACCATTTTTAGAAAATAAAGATATTGTTCACGCTGGGACATTGCACTTTACGCATAAAAAAAACGACCCAGCCCTTAACAGATATGTTGCATTATTTGGCGTTGTTGATCCCACTGTCTATTACATTGGTAGGCCAGATAGAGTGCCATGGTTTAAGAATAAATGGAGTGGTGGTGATATTTTAAGAGAAACGCCAGAATATTACATAGTACGATTTAACCGTGATTCATTGCCAACAGTTGGTTGTAATGGTGTTGTATATAGGAGAGATATATTGTTAAAAAATGCACAAAGCGATCCCTCAAGATTTATACATATCGACGTTTTTGCTGATTTATTTGAAAAAGGACACGATAAATATGCAGTTGTTAAAAACGATGTAATACATGATACCGCTATTAACTTAACAACTCTTATGAAAAAAAGAATAGCCTTTCTTTATGCATACTACTATTTGAATTCAAATAAAAATGTATTAAAAAGGAGATATTTAATATATAATCCCAAGAAACCACAAGATGTCTTTAGGCTTTTTGTATTTATTTTTTATACGATTACTTTTGTAAAACCATTAATCGACAGCATTAGAGGATATTTCATAGTAAGAGATGTAGCGTGGTTTCTTCATCCCATTATGTGCTGGGTATATCTTTATGCTTACAGTTTGGCAACAATTAAGAAATTCTTAGGAGACAGATGAAGAATAAAATATTGCTTACAGGTGCGACAAGTTTTTTAGGAAAAAATCTCTTGGTGAAATTAAAAGAAAGAGATGAGGATATTTTTGCAACTGCTAGCCATGAAAATATAGAACAAAACATTATAAAAATGGATTTGGTGAGGTTAGATGAAACTAAAAAAGTGGTTAAACTCATAAATCCATCTATTGTCTATCATTTAGCGGCACTAGTTAACTTATCTCGTGAATATAATGTTGCCCAACAGTGCATAGAAATAAACATTAAGGGTACGTTCAACCTTCTAGAGTCTTTTCGAATCACAAAGCCTAGGATAATGGTTTTTATTAGCACAGAAGAAGTTTATGGTAGCGGGCCAATCCCTTATATAGAAGAACAACCCCTCGATCCTCCTTCGGGATATGCAATATCGAAAATTGCAGGAGAAAGTCTTTGTCGCATATATGCCCGTGAGTTAGGGTTTAAACTGATAATACTTAGAGTAGGGACTATGTACGGTCCTGGCGATAAGGACAACAGATTAATTCCTCAGCTCATTATGAAAGCACTAAAAAATGAAGAAATTCCAGTCAATACAGGAATGAAAAAAAGAGATTACGTATTTATAGAAGATGTAGTAAAATCTCTTACAAAGGTTTTAGATATTAAAAATATAGATACACATACTGTTATTAATATTGGCGGGGGTATATCGTATACACTTCTTGATTTGGTAAATATTATTTTGGAAGAAACGCAAAGTAATTCAAATGTCGCTAGAGGAAAAATTCCTGAAAGAATAGGAGAAGCTAGTGAGTGGTTAATGAATATTGGCAAAGCAAATTACATCTTGGGATGGAAGCCTACAGTATCATTGAAAGTGGGACTAAGAAAGACTATAGATTATTTTAGAAAAAAAGTTCAATGAAAAGAAATATTTTACAATTAGGATATAGCTTGAGGAATAACACTCAACCATTTTCTTATTGAGTTTTCTATGCTATGCTTAGATCCCAAATTGTATAAAAGGGCTTTATGAAAAAAAGAAAAGAACAGATATATTTTGCAAAAACAATTTACGATGATAAGGAAATAAAGGCTGTCGTTGATTGTTTAAAAGCAGGTTGGCTTGGGACTGGAAAAATAACGGAAAAATTTGAAAAGCGCTTCGCAAAATACATAGGAATGCCACATGCAAGTTTGGTTAATTCGGGTTCGTCAGCTAACCTTTTGGCGGTAAGAGGTTTAAACCTTCCCGAGGGCAGCAAAGTCCTAACTTGCGCGGCAGGATTTCCTTCTACACTTTCTCCTATTTGGCACTCCCATCTTCAAATCGTTGCGGTGGACTTAGATCTCAAAAGCCTTAATATTAACCTTGACCAGGTCGAAAAAGCATTAAAAAAGCATGGAGACATTAGGGCAATAATTTTTGCACACACCCTTGGCAACCCGGTTGACATGAAAAGGATAATGCACCTAGCTTCCAAATATAAGCTTCAGGTAATAGAGGACAATTGCGATGCTTTAGGTAGCGAAGTGTATGGCAAAAAGACAGGTTCTTTCGGAAATTTTTCCACCTGTTCTTTTTATGCAAGCCATCACATAACCCTCGCTGGAGCTGGAGGAATTGTACTTTCAAAAACAAAAGAATCAGCTTTCCGAATTAAAAGCTTAAAGGAATGGGGGAAAGAACAAGTTACACTAGACTACGATAGGGATCATGGTGTCCACTTTGACAGTAGGAGTAATGGTGTTTCATATGATCATAGATATTCATACCCCGAAGTAGGATATAACTTTAAAGTCCCGGAGATAATGGCGGCCTTTGGCTTGGTTCAAATGGATAGACTTGAAGGAATCCATAGAGCTAGAAGAAAAAATTTTAAATACCTAGAGTCAAAACTAAAGAAATTCGGAGATTATTTTCATTTTATCGAAGCCCTGCTGGAAGCAAATCCATCGTGGTTTAATTTTCCGGTCACACTAAAAGATGGCGTTCCATTTACAAGGCAGGAGATAGTGGAATTTCTAGAGAATAATAAAATAAGGACCCGTTTGTTTTTTGCTGGTAATATCCTTCGCCAGAAAGGATTCAAATCCATTCCAGTGGATGTGGTGGATAAGTTGGATGTGGCAGACAAGGTACATAGAGATTCTTTTTTGCTTGGGGTGCATCCAACGCAGACTCGCGAAATGCTCGACTACATGGTAGATGCTATCGAGGAATTTGTTAATACTCGTAGGTAGTTATTCTAGTTTTGTGTATTATCCAGTACACATGCCAAAAATATATGCTTCTAATAAATGCAACCATTTTTTTGGTTTACTTGCCTTTATGGGTATAGAAAGGAATTTATTTTACCCAATGCAAAGTGAGATACCGGGTCACATATTTCCTAGTTCTAAAGGCGAAAGATATAATAAGACTAAATCTATTGTATTTATTGATATATTTTGTTAATATTCCCCTATTCTGAATAAGAAAGATATTCCTGTTGTTATCTTCTGCGGCGGTCAAGGAGCACGAATGAAGGAGGAAACAGAATTTCGTCCCAAGCCCATGGTGACTGTGGGTGGAAAACCTATCCTGTGGCACATAATGAAAATATATGCGTACTACGGTTTTAATGAATTCATTATCGCATTAGGATATAAGGGTGATTACATAAAGGATTACTTTCTTAACGAAGAATATTTTATTCATGACCTTACAATAGACACTTACACTGGGAAACGAACAATTCATCGTGAGAAAAAAAAGAGACACGACAAATTTAAAATTACATTCGTTGATACGGGGATCGAGACATTAACTGCTGAAAGACTTTTAAGAGTCAAGCCATACATAAATTCCGATATCTTTATGGCGACGTATGGAGATGGTGTAGGTAATATTCCTATTAATGATTTAATCGAATTTCACAAAAAGAAGAGGGTCATAGGTACAATTACTGGGGTACATCCAAAATCCAAATGGGGGCTAGTTATATCCGATAAGAACAATATCGTCGAACGTTTTGAGCAGAAGCCTCAACTAAATCAGTATGTTAATGGAGGATTTATGGTTTTTGATAAAAAAGTATTTGATTATGTTAAGCCAAAAGAAATGATTGAAGTTTCTCTAAATAGATTAGTAGAGGAAAGAAAACTTGCTGTTTATATACATGACGGATATTGGTCGGCTATGGATACTTATCAGGACATGGAGGAAATGAATAAGCAATGGAGAAAAGATCCAAAGTGGAAAATATGGAGATAACGTTGTGAAGAAAGTAATAGTAACAGGAGATAGAGGCTATATAGGGTCAGTTCTAGTCCCAAAACTATTGACTAAAGGCTATAAGGTAGTAGGGTTTGATACCGGATTTTTTGATAAATGTATTATCAAAGGAAAAAAGGATCCGGTTTACAAAAAAATAAAAAAAGATATTAGGAATATTACTGAAAAAGACCTTAAAGGAGTTGATGCAATAATTCATCTTAGTGCGCTTTCAAATGACCCAATGGGCGAGATTGACCCGAGTCTTACCGAAGAAATAAATTATAAGTCATCTATAAGGCTCGCCAAATTAGCTAAAGAATCAGGGGTGAAAAAATTCTTGTTTTCATCATCATGCAGTATATATGGTATTGCAAAAAGCGGAATTGTTGATGAAAAGTCGACCGTGAATCCGCTGACTGCATACGCAAAGTCAAAAATTAAGGCAGAAAAAGCGCTAAAAAAACTGGCTGGCAAAAACTTTTTTATTGGGCTTATGAGAAATTCTACTGTTTACGGATTTTCCCCAAGATTTAGGAATGATTTAGTTGTTAATAACTTAGTAACAACTGCTCTTGCATATAAGCAAATAAGGATTTTAAGCGATGGAACTCCATGGAGGCCATTAATTGATGTAAGAGACTTAAGTGATATATTTATTAAATTTTTAGAGACAGGCACGCAGAACTTAAATGGGAAGGTGATAAACATCGGATTCGAAGAAAATAATTTTCAGGTCAAAGATTTAGTAGCCGTAATTAAAAAGCAATTGCCTAATTGTAAAGTTGTTTATACCGGAGAACACGGAAAAGACTCAAGAAGTTACCGTGTTGACTTTGCCTTATTTAAGAAACTCTTTCCAAATGTAAAACAAAAGTGGACATTAACAAAATCCGTAAAAGACATGATTAAAAATCTTAAAAAATCGGACTTCAATAGAACAACTTTTGAATCGGGAAAATATACAAGACTGGCTGTTCTAAAAAATTTACTGGAGGAGAATAAAGTAAATAAAGATTTATACTTAAATTAAATGAAATTTACAAAAACAAAGATCGAAGGGGTTTATGTTATAGACTTGGAACCTAGGGGGGATGCAAGGGGTTATTTTACAAGAGTTTTTTGCAAGGATGAGTTGAGAAAGGTAGGAATAAAATATGAAATAGCGCAGGTAAACAGGTCATTTACTGTCGAAAAAGGAACAATTCGAGGATTGCATTACCAAAGAAGCCCGGAACAGGAAGATAAAATTATCCAGTGCGTGAAGGGGTCTATATTTGATGTTGCTCTTGATTTAAGAAAAAAATCTAAAACTTATGGAAAATGGTTCGGTTTGGAATTGTCGGAGAAAAATAAAAGAATGCTATTGATCCCAAAAGGATGCGCGCATGCATTCCAAACACTTGTGAAGAACGTAGCGGTGGAATACTTTGTGTCAGAATATTATTCTCCTAATTATGAATCGGGAATAAGATGGGATGATCCCGCATTTAAAGTGGCTTGGCCAATAAAAAAACCTAAGCTTTCAGACAAAGACGCAAACTGGCCCCTTGTCACAAAGACAAAATGAAAATATTACTTATAGGGAAAAATGGCCAAATAGGCAGAGAGATTTTAAAGCTTGGCAGCAAAAAGAATACAGTCGTAGCATTGTCAAAAAAAGAACTTGACATTACAAACTGGAAATCTACGCGGGAAGTAATAACCGAAGTTGGTCCGGAAGTTGTTATTAATGGGTCAGGTTATCATGTCGTATCTGATTGCGAGAATTTTCCCGATAAAGCTTTTGAATTAAATACTTTTGCTTTAAAAAATCTCTCCGACATATGCGCTGAGAGAAAAATTACAGTAGTTAACTTCAGCACCGATAAAGTTTTTGATGGGAAGAAAAATAAACCATATAAAGAAAAAGATGAGGCAAATCCTCTACAGGTTTATGGAATGTCCAAGCTTGCAGGTGAAATAGTTGCCCATAGCTACTGCGATAAGGCCATTACTATTAGAACATGTGGGGTATACGGAGGTCTTGAGGGAAGTCGTGCCAAAAAAGGAAATTTTGTCCTTATGATAATAAACGAATCAAAAAACAAAAAGAGCCTGGAAATATCCTCTGAACAATTCGCAAGTTTTATAAATGCTGAAGATTTGGCAAGAATAACGTTAGAGCTTCTATCAAAAAAAGTAGATAGTGGTATTTACCATGTTGTAAATGAGGGGTACGCTTCATGGGCGGAATTCGGGGATACTATAACCAAGATCGCAAATCTGCCCTTGACTGTAGTGCCCAAAGACAGATTGGGATCTTTTAGCAGCGTCAAAATCCCGCTTTTTGCCGGACTGGACGTTTCGAAAATAAAATCGATCGGAATAAAAGTTAAACCTTGGCAAGACGGATTGAAAGAATACATAAGCTTTTTAAGAAGTCAAAACGTATTATGAAAATTTTTGTTATTGGTAAAAAGGGGCAATTGGGACAGGAAATAGAAAGGCGGTGCGGAGGAGCTCCCTATAAAGTTTTTTCTTATGGTAGGGAAGATCTCGACATAACGGATCATAAAAAGGTCTCGGAAGTTGTAGGAAAGGTTGGCCCCGATATTGTGGTCAACTGTACGGCCTTGCATGCAAGTCTTGAAAGCGAAAAAAAACCTGGGGGAATGTTTGAGGTAAACGCTTTTGCAGTCAAAAATTTGGCACTTGTGTGTGCGAAAAATAAAATACCTCTTGTCACTTACAGCACCGACTATGTTTTCAGTGGAATGAAAGGTGTTCCATACAAAGAAAGTGACCATCCGACTCCGGTCCAAATGTTCGGGATCTCAAAGTATATGGGGGAGTTAATGGCTATTAATTACTGTCCGGACAGTATTGTAATAAGGACATCGGGGCTGTACGGAGGGTTGAGGGGAAGCAGGTCTAAGGGTAATTTTGTCTTAAATCTCATACAGGAATCAAAGACTAAAAAGACAATTGAAGTTTCATCAGACCAAATATTCAGCCCTACATATGTAGAGGATTTAGTTGCTGCATCTTTTGAACTCTTAAAAAAGAAAGCAAGACCCGGAATTCACCATATAGCAAATGGCGGCTACTGTTCTTGGGCGGATTTTTCTAAAGAAATTGTAAAAATAATGGGTCTTAAAACAACAATTGCACCGGTTAATAGAAAAGGGGTATGGGGTGGAATAAAAAGGCCGTTATTTGCCGCTTTAGATAATTCAAAAGTCAAAAAAATGGGAATAGAAATCCCCAGCTGGCAGAAGGGTCTGGAAAAATACGCGCATTTTTTAGAAAATAACATATGAAGAAGAATCCCTTAGTGTCAATAATTATTCTCAACTGGAATGGTAAGAGATGGCTAAAAGGATGTCTGCCCACAATCAGAAGAGTCAAATATGAACCGATTGAAGTAATCGTAGTGAACAATGGTTCAACAGACGATAGTGCTTCCTTCCTTCATAACAATTTCCCCGAAGTAAAAGTGGTAGAAATAAAAAAGAATGTCGGTTATGCCGCAGCAAATAACATAGGAGTTAAAAATGCTTCTGGCGAGTACGTTTTATTAATTAACAACGATACTAAAGTTACGGCCAATTTTCTCAAGCCCCTAGTAGATGCATTAGAAAAAGATCAAAGCATTGGTGTTATCCAGCCACAGGTGCGGAGCTTAATTAATACTCGCCTTCTCGATTCTGTTGTTTCTTATCTTACATCTACGGGTTTCATGTACCATTTTGGTTATATGAAGCCGTGGAAGAACAAAAAATATCAAAAGAGAATGTATGGTTTTTCAATAAAAGGCGCATGTTTTATGATGAGGCGAAAAGAATATATCAATCTCGGAGGCTTAGATGAAGACTTTGTTTGCTATGTTGAGGAATCAGACCTCTGCTACAGGGTTTGGTTATCAGGGAAGAAGGTAATGTATGAACCAGGAAGTATCATGTACCATTGGGGTGGAGGCGATATGCAAGTCATGACAAAGGATGAGGTTACAATGTTGCGGTCTTATAGGAATAGATTTTTGTTGTTTGTAAAAAATGCCAGCATTACTCAGTTGATAAAAATACTTCCAATTCTTTTTATTTTTTGCGAAGGCTTTATACTAATGTCCTTAATCAAGGGCAATTTAAAAAGTGCTCTCGGTGCTCAACTCGGGGTATTATCTGTACCGTTTACCCTTCCTAAAATGCTTAAGAAGAGACGTTATATTCAAAAAAACATCAGGAAGGTTACAGATCAAGAAATCAACAAATATGTGCTTCGCAATCCACGCCTTTCTTATTATTATTTTTTCTTCAATAATCCAAAAGGATACAGAGATTAGATTGCAATGAAATTTTTTATAAAGCAGAAATTTGTTTTGTGTGAAATTATTATCTTGTTCGTTTTAAGCTTGATTCCTTTTTTATGGTTTGCGCCCAACCATATTATAGTAGGATTGGACTCCGGATATCCGGTAGATTACGAGAAGTATTTGGATCAACGAGTTTTCACCTGGATGGCGTCACATAATTTTGGCGTAGATTTTTCTGCGGAAGTTGGCGTCCTTCCTTATAGTTCCCTAGCTGCATTGCTTAGTCATATTGGAATACCGTACTTTTCTATTCAAAAAGTTCTTTTCTCTTTCTGGTTTTTTGTTATGCTTGGATCGACATACCTTTTTTTAAGGTACTTATACTCTCAGGATAAATATTGGTTTGTACGACTAGGCGGTACATTTTTCTATATATTTAATCTTCATTTATATTCTTTTATGATTCAAGGAGAGCAACCAATTCTTGCTTCGTATACGCTCCTTCCTTTGTTTACTCTAATACTTATTAAATTCATTCGAAATGAACTCTCCATGTTGAAAACAGCAGTTCTTCTCAATTTTGCCTATCTTCTTTTTGGGGCAGGAGGAGTAAGAGGCGTGCCTCTTATTGGTCCAACAATTTTAATGGGCGCAACTATTGTTCTTTATCACTTTATGTTCTCGTGGAAAAAAGAAAGATATTCTTATATTAAAAAATTTGCAGGTTTTCTTATCGCATTCCTCGCTATTTTTATACTTTTTAATGCTTATTATATTATTCCTTTTATCTCCTCATTCAGTCAGGAATTTAACAGTCAGGTAACAATTGCAGGAGGACCTGAGGGTGCAATCTCATGGGCAAAGTTTATTAGTAGCAATGCAAGCTTTACTAATTTATTCCGTTTGCAAGGAGATAACAACTGGTATTCCAAACCATATTTATTCTCAAATGCGTATCTTGAAAACCCAATTCTTATTCTGCTAAGTTTCGCATTTTCTATTTTGGCGTGGAGCGCACCCCTTTTAGTGAAAGATAAAAAAGAAAAAAGATTATTGATTTATTTTGCAATTCTGGCTTTGATATCGCTGTTCTTGGCAGCAGGAGCTCACTCCCCGTTTGGTGCCTTATATACCGCTCTCATGAAATTCGTACCGGGTTTTGCTACTTTTCGCTCCGCCTGGTATAAGTTTATGCCTGGCCTTTTTTTCTCTTACTCTGTTCTTCTAGGTGTGGCAGCGTACTATCTTTTACAAAAAATAAAATATTTATCTTTAAGGACAGTTTTAGGGATAGGTTTGCTATTATTTATTCTTGCTTATAATTACCCGTATTTTCAGAACAGCAATTTTGTGCACAACAAACCTTTTAGTCTTATGGTCGATGTTCCGGAATATGTAAAAGAATTGGTTTCCTTAAGAAATACATCCTCGGACGATTATCGGACTCTTGTAATTCCTCATGCGAACACGGAGTTTACCATAAAAACCTACAGTTGGGGATATTGGAGCTCTTATCCAATTTTTCCGTTAATGACCGATAAATCTTTTGTACAATACGATACATATTTATTTAATGATGATGAGAATGCATTTATTAAGTATATATATCAAAAACTTCGGGAAAAGGACTATGATAGCTTCAATAAGGTAGTAAAGCTTGCTCATATCCGATACGTTCTCTTAACGAAAGACGTCGTTTATGACTATTATTTTGCCCCCATGGAATTACCTTCTTTCTACGAGAATATCCTACAAGACACTTCACGCTTCACTCCTATTTGGAAAAGAGGAGAGTGGGTTTTGTATGAAATAAATGACTTGGCTCAACTTAAAAAAATCGACTCTATTTCATCTTTAACCATGAATTCATCGCCTGTTCAAACCATTCCCGCATTGCTGGACAATAGCGAACAGCCATTCGTTCTTCAAAGCCAGATTCCTGAGACGCTCCGAAAAAAACTTCCAATTTCGGAAATCTACGCCTCGTTTAAGTGTTTATCTTGCACGTTGTTGACCGATCCTGATGTGCCAATCATTTATTATTCCAGAGTAAATCCGGGCTCTTGGTTATATAAGATAAAAATGCAAAATGATTTAAAGAAAATGCCCCATGATTTCACTAGTTCGTCGAGTATATATTCGATCCTGGGTTTTTCTATGAAACGTGTAAGCGAACTCGATATAATGAAGCCAAAGATTTTAGTGCAAAAAGTTAAAGACGACGCATTGCTTACTTTTCGTAGTCTTTCAGCCAATATCACGGTTCTTGAATCGTATCTTCACCAACAGACTCAAAGCACTTACGATTTTGATTTGCTTAAATCGATGCTTTCTTACTTAACTTTTGAAAGAGAAAATTTGCAAAAAATTTATGCAGGTGACTTTATGAGAGAGGATACTCAGCTAATTTCTTCTCTTTTATGGTCCACTTCGCATATTGAAAAGTTAGAAACGGAGTTAAAAGATATATTGCATAAATATAATTGGGAGACGACGTTTATCTATGATCTTGCTCCATCAAATCAGAATACTCGAACGGTTTTTATTGATCATATTGGAGTTCAAAAAGACGCTCAGAACAAATCATTACTGCCGTATGCGTACGAAATTGATGGTCGCGTTGCATCGCTGAGCGCGGAAACTTTTTCCAAAGGATTAGAATTAAGAGACATTCCGAGTTATGCTTCCCGATTGACTCTTTTTTTTCCAAGCGCACTAAATCTTCTTAATAATCTTAAGCCTTCTTCAGTAAAACTTCCAAATTCGACCCTTGTCTGTATGAGTTCTCCAGTACAAGATTACTTGTGGAATAAAAAGTATAGATTAAGTGTCACGTCAACAAATAGTTCAGCGCCCAAAACGGTATTCATTAAAAGGGATTATTCTTACGTAGCGACATGGGATTATACACCTGAAGTTAACAATTACTTTACTCCCGACATTACGCTTTCCCCGAAAAACACAGCAGGGGAGAAAACTAGTTTTGATTTCTCAGGCAAACCTAATGATAAAGGCGCCTCTGTGTATTTATGTACAGACCCGGAATTTGATCCGGTACAAGTATATTCCGATATATCGGTCAAAGAGATACTAATTCCGCAAGTATACGCTATGGAGCAAAAAGGAATAAACACCAAAAAACAACCAAAAGTAGATTTTACTAGAATAAATCCCACACATTACCGCGTTAAGGTTTCAAACGCAACAGAACCTTATATACTTAGTTTTCTTGAAGGATACTCACCTAACTGGAGACTTCTTTCTAATAGTAAGTTATTGCCAGATCACTTTCGTCTTAACGCATATGCAAATGGTTGGTATGTTGATAAGCAGGGAAGCTATACGCTCGATATAGTTTTTTACACTCAAACAACATTCTATAAGGGATTAATAATAACTTTTATTTCGGTAATACTCGGGGGATTGTTTTTGCTTTTCCCATTTCTAAAAAGGAAAGTAAACAATGTTTAATTTATTTAAGGAAGATCTAAAAGACATTGATGTCCGCATTGCAAAAAAGTTGGCAATGCTTATTTTTGAGAACAGAATTAAAATTTATATACTTGTGATTCTATATCTGTTTGTTTTTGTGCTATCAAAAGTACCATATGTCAATCTTTATACGGAATTAATTAACTTTCTGCGTTGGACGTTTTTATACGTACTTGTAATTCTTGTTTTCGGATTTAAGGAGATAAAATTATATTTAGTTAGCATTTCTCTTTTTGTTATTTTGTCGCTGCTGGTTCTGGTTAATAAAGACTCAACAGCAGAACAGCTAGGAGTAGTAGTATATATGCTCCTTATTACTGCAGTAGTGAAAAGCGTTCAAACATCGTTGCAAGAAAAATAAAGTATGGAAAGAATATATAAAATGACAACTAATAAAATTAAGAGGAGTGGTTATATAGAATTTTTATATATGTCGCTTGCTGTGTTTGTAGGAAAGCTTTTATCAATTATTTCAATATTTTTTTTTCGTTTACGTTGCTATGATATCTCATATTCGGCGAGTCTTTCCAGAAACGTAGTTTTTTTTCAAAGCACTAAAAATTCAATACGCATTGGTAAAAATGTCGTTGTCGGTTCGGGCGTTTGTCTCAAGGCTGGGTTTAATGGAAAGATTATAATAGGCGATGATGTTTCTATTCACGAATATTCTATGATATTTGCTCACAAAAATCTTGAAATTGGAAGAGGAACGATGGTGGCTCCACATTCATTTATTACTGATTTTGATCACAAATTTCCTAGGCCAGGATACAAAAGGGCTTTACTAAAAGAGGAAAGCTACGTGAGCGTACCCACCAAAATAGGTAAAAATGTTTGGATAGGAACACATAGTGTTGTCTTAAAGGGAGTAGAGATAGGAGATAACGTTATAATTGGCGCAGGGTCTGTTGTTACCAAATCAATTCCTGGAGGATGCATAGCTGTAGGAAATCCGGCAAGGGTAATTAAAAAACTCTAACTAGATTATGAAAAAACCTTTTTATAACAACCTATTAGGAGATGGTAAAATCATTGGAGATTATTATAAAAATGATCCCTTCCACTCGGAGAAGAGGCAATTTGTTTTGGATGAAGTTGGAAAGGGGAAAGTAGTTCTTGACGTGGGATGTAATGAGGGGTTCATTGGGGGGAAATTGATCAAAAACAAAAATGTTGTATATGGAATCGATATTGTAAATAGAAATTTAATAAAAGCAAAAAGTAAAGGCATGATAGTATCAAATGTAGACATAGATAGGGATAAACTTCCCTATAGGGACAATTTTTTTGATGTAGTAGTCCTTGCTGATTTCATCGAGCATGTATTTGACACGGATGCTGTCCTTAGAAAATGTGCAAAGGTTTTGAAAAAAAACGGAAAATTAATCATCACAACCCCTAATATTGCGTCACTGGGGAGGCGTATGATGTTACTTCTAGGCATGAGTCCTTTTACCGAGCACTCTTTGGAACTGTCAACAAGTGGGCTTCCCGCTGCAGGACATATACGATACTATACGGTGCCAACTTTAAAGGAACAATTAGAATACGATGGATTTGAAAATGTAAAAATTCGTGGTAATGCAGTAAACTTCATAACTTTTAGGAGTAGATTTCTTGGAAAAATTTTCCCATCACTCAGCGTCATGCTTATGGCAATCGCCCACAAAAAAAACAAGAATTAATATTTTCCCAAGGTACCATCATGTAATTGCTCAAGTCCCCTTTTTCCGCTCTTATTCTATTTGACATGGCAGGTCTTGCTCTCTCATTTTATCTTTTCACGAGCTTTAAATAATAATCAATGGTTTGTGTAAGACCCTTTTTTAAAGATGTTTGAGGCCGCCATCCTAGTTCCCTTTTTGCTTTGGTAATTATTCCTCCAGAGTAGAAAGAGTCTGCAGCTTCGCGGTCAATATACTGAATTGTAGGTTTTTTTCCCATAATGCTAGTAATTAACATTACAAGGCTTTTAAGCTCTACTTGTTTTCCGCTACCAATATTAAAAGTAAAATTCTTTTTTGCTTGTGCCGCAAGCAAATTCGCTACAGCAACGTCTCCAACATAGACAAAGTCTCTAAGTTGGTTTCCACCCCTTATTTGTAAAGGCTGTCCGATAATTAATTGTTTGATAAATGTAGGTATAGCAGCTTGTGAATTAATATTCTGACGTTCTCCGTAAACATTAAAGTATCGAAGAATCGTATGTTTAAAATTGTATCTGCTCGACGCATATTTTATGAATTTTTCTATGGCTTGTTTTGTTAGTCCATAGGGAGATGAAGGATCGTCCTCATATGACTCCTTTGCCGCAGTTTTGAGTTTGTTCCCATAAATATTTGCTGATGAGGAAAAAATGAAATGCTCAAGACCGTTCCTTACTGCTTCCTCTAATAAATTTATCGTCATTGGCACGTCTTTATAAGCTCTACTAGGATTTTTTACTGATAATTCTACGTCTACCAAGTTTGACGCGTGGTGAATTATCTGGGTAGGCTTGTACTTTTTTAACATTTTTTTTACATCCACCGCTCTATTTAAATCTACATTGTAATACTCTGCTCGCGAATTGATATTTCTCTTATTTCCCGTTTTTAAATTGTCGACAGCGACGACGTGGTAATTATTAGAAATAAATTTGTCAACTATATGCGATCCAATAAATCCTGCCGCACCAGTAATCAAAACCGTTTTTCTCATAAATTGCAAAAGTGCCCAGTTTTTAGTAATCTTGATAGATGCAAAAAATTTCCATTGTTATCCCTTTTTACAACGAAAGCAAAATTATTGGAAAGAATATAAGTGAAGTTAAAAAATACTGTGACAAACATTTTTCAAATTACGAAGTAATTTTTGTGAATGATGGCTCATTAGACGATTCGGCAGAAATAGTCAGGTCGTATATAAGGCCATATTCAAGTCTACATATAATATCATATAATAAGAATTATGGAAGAGGGCAAGCGATTCGCCGGGGGTTTGAAAAAGCAAATGGAGATATTGTTGGTTTTATTGATTGTGATCTTGAAATAAAACTTGAATATCTCGCTAATATTCCCAAGCTTATAAGCAGTTACGATATTGTAATTGCCTCAAAGTTCGTCCCGGGCGCAAAAGTAAATACAACAATTTTGCGAAAAATTTCAAGCTACTTTTATAACAAAGTAATAAAAATTTTACTTAACTCTAAGATAAATGATCATCAGGCGGGATTAAAATTTTTCAAAAAAAAAGTTATGTTAGATTTATTGCCAAATACTGAAGAAAAAGGTTGGTTGTGGGACATGGAAGTACTTTACTTAGCTCAGAAAAAACATTATACTGTTTTGGAAATTCCGATTGAAATTTCCTATGGCTATCGGAAAATTAGATACTCTTTCTTTACCGATTTTTTAAAACTGCCATTTGCAATTCTCACGCTCAAGAGAAGAGTGGATAAAGGAATAAATGAAAAAAAATAAACGCATATTAATTACCGGTGGTGGTGGTTTCATCGGAAAACATTTAACAAATCTTCTCAAAGAAAAGGGATACAAGATCTACTTTCTTGATAGGTCGGATAAAAATATTCCAAGTGATGTAAAAGTTTTTAAAGGTGACGTGAGTGATCCCCGTGTTGTTGCTGCTGCAATGAAAGGTATGGATTATGTCTATCATCTTGCCGGACTTTTGGGTACAGAAGAATTACTTTTCAATACGGCTGAAGCAGTGAGAGTGAACGTGATTGGCGCGGTTAATGTAATGGAGGAATCCGCTCGTAACAAAGTAAAACTTCTTTTGGTTTCAAAACCCAATCCTTGGCTTAATACTTATTCCATAACAAAAGAGACCTCCGAAAAGTTCTGCATGATGTATGGGCAGGAGTTTGGGTTAAAAGCAGCGATTGTAAAGTGGTTTAATGTATATGGGCCGGGACAGAAATATCAACACGTACAGAAAGCAATCCCAACTTTTATAGTCAAGGCTTTAAGGGGGGAGTCTCTGCCGGTGTTTGATAGGGGAGAGCAAACTGCTGATTTTATTTACACAAGTGACGCGGTTCGCGCAACGGTTGATGTCGCGGAAGCGCCGGCCGCTGAAGGTAAAGTTGTTGAGATAGGGACAGGAGAGGAAACCAGAGTCATAGATCTGGCAAAAATGATAATCAAAATGACCGGTAGTCGCTCGAAAATAAAATTCTTGCCTATGAGAAAAGGCGAAGATCTAGGGGCACATGTGGTCGCTGATGTACGGCTTCTTAAACGATTTACAAAGTTCAAACCTGAAGTTGATCTTGAGACAGGAATGTCCGAAACAGTAGCTTATTATCGTGAAATTATCAAAAAATAATTCTAGGGCAGATATCCCCGTATTTCTAGTAATTAATGCAGACGATTTTGGAGTCTCGCTTGGTACTAATCGCGGAATTGAGCGAGCTCACCGAAAAGGGCTTTTAACAAGCACGAGCATTATGCCGTCAGGCCCAGCATTTGATGACGCCGTCAAAGTTGCAAGGAGAAATCCGAGACTGGGTATAGGGATACATTTATCGTTAACTTGGGGAAATTCTTGTCTTCCAAAAAAAACAATACCGGATCTTGTAGATAGTGATCAATACTTTTATCCAAGTTTTTTAGGTTTAATAGTTAAGATAATTTTCAAAAAAGTAGCTCGTATTCAGATTAGGAAAGAGTTTGAAGCGCAAATACAAAGAGTATTAAAAGCAGGAATCAAGCCGGATCATCTCAATGGACAAGTTCATGTCCACTTCTTCCCATACGTCTTCCCGATTGTTCTCTCGCTTGCCAAAAAATACAAGATTTCTTACGTCAGAATTCCGCTCGAGCCATTATTTGCCACCCCAACTTTTACGAGTTTCGTAAAATGGGGTTTCTTACAAATGATAGGTATCATATTAAGAACCAGGAGTGAATTACCAAAAAATGACGTGCGATTCTTTGGAGTTCTTTTTACAAGTAAAATGACTAAAGATATTATTAAAAAAATTGTTCAACTAAAAGAAAATTCAATAGTAGAAATTCTTTCTCATCCAGGTGAACATAATTTAAGAAAAACAAACTTTTCTTACACAAGGCAAAGAGTTGACGAGTTTTTATTAAGTAAAAGTAGACTGTTGGAGCTCATCGCGTTAACTAATAAAGAACTTCTTACATATATAAAAAGCAGAAACTTCAAGTTAACTACTTTCGCAGGACTTAAATCATGAGAATTTTTTTTATTGTTGATGAGTTTCCGTTTTTTTTGCCAAAGTACCTTGATGCTGTCATCATTGGTTTAAAAGGTAAACATGAGATTGTTGGGATTACTCCACTCATGACACCAAAAAATCACAAAACTCTCTATGATTATATAAAGTCCCAAATGTTTAATTTAGGCTTTGCAAGCATTGTAAAACTTGGGATAGAATACTCAAAGCTTAAAGCGAAATATATATTATTTAGTTTTAATATAATAAAAAATCCCGCGGGTATTTCCCAAGTTGCAAAAAAACATAAGATTAAAATCATTAATACTACCAATGTTAATGATGAAAAATACCTGGAACTTTTGAAAAAAAAGAAGATAGACATAATTGTTTCTTCGTGTTCTCAAATATTTAAAAACAAGTTGCTTAATATCCCGCAAACAAGCTGTATTAATAGGCATAGTGCTTTACTTCCGGCATACGGTGGGTTATTTCCAATATTTCAAGCTATGATTCACAACGAAAAAATTGTAGGTGCTTCTGTTCACAAAATGATAACTGAAATAGATAAAGGAGAAATTCTTGCTCAGCAGAAGTTTAAAATTAAAAAAAACGAGACATTGTTCTCTCTCTACAGAAAATCATATGAAGTAAGTGTTGAAGTAACACTTAATGCAATTCACAAATTATCAGGCAAGAGATATAAAAAAATAAAAAGTACTACAAAACCCAGTTATTACTCTTTTCCATCAAAAAATGACTGGAATACATTTTTCAAAAAACACAAAAAAATTATATGAAAAAAAAGATATCAGTCTTGCTTCCTTCTTTTCTTCTAGCCCTTTTTTACACTGGCATTTTGCTTTTCTATTATTGGGATATTGATAAAGTATATTTTCAACAGGATGAATGGCATGCCTTAGGGAAAACGATTTATTACGCTAACGCAAACTTTTTAGATATATTCGTTAGAAAATTTGCATTTCATTACATTCCGGTTGCTAATATATATTTTGTAATTGAATATTTGTTTTTTGGAATAGAGCCTAAGTATTACCTTTTTTTCGGTATATTCCTGCAGTCAATCACGGGAGTTAGTTTTTATATTTTGCTTAAGAAAATGTTCAAGAATTCTGTAGCCGCCTTTGTAGCCGCCTTACTTTTCATAACTAATTTTGAAGTATCACAAGTTATTATGGTAGAGATGATATCTTTTTACACTTTGTCATTGCTTTTCGTTAATATACTTTTCATTAAGCTTTATGATTTCATTACTTCAAAATCACAAACAAAAAATGTAGCCAAGGTATTATTGGTGATTTTCTTTATTCTCGCGATCCTTACTCACGAAGCTTGGTTCGCCTTAGTTATATTAATACCACTTTTTATTTTAATGTTTCGTTCGAGTGAAGCCAATTTTAATTGGAAAAAAGGCGACTTGTACATCGTGGCGGCTGCTGTTTTATTTATTCTTTTCCGATTGGCCTTGCAGGTTTTATTACCTATGGACGGAAAAATACCACCCCAGCCCTCTGGGAGATTCGCTATGGCTCATAGCGTGGCAACTTTGCCATTCAAGGCCACAACCCAGTATATTGTTGGTTTTAACAATATTTTTTCCTTATCAAGGCTGTATCAAAACAAGATGTCTTACTATAGAAACGATAAAACAGTAAATCAAGATTTGATGGCAACGACCATTGTTTACGATATGGTTGTTTATTACATAGTAGGATTTCTTCTTATAGCTCTATTATTAATACTGTTTATATGTAAGGCAAGCCTAAGTCTTAAGAATAAATATATTAGAGCTATGATTTTTGGAATAGGTTGGATTGTGACGATGAGCGTAATCATATCGGCGCAAAAAAGATTCTTTAATTCGATAGACTCAAGGTATATGTACTTATTTGGTGAGGGAATTATTATTTTTACTACATCTCTAATACTCTATATTTTGAATAATTTCAAAAACGTTCTATCTGCAAAATTTGCTGTATTGGCAAGTGTATTATTATATGTTTTGATATTCGGACATTATTCATATTTTCAGATACGGAAAACAGAAAATGCTGTGGTGGAGATTAGTAGAGTAAGAAGTAGCATTATAAGCCAAATAAAAAAGATAAATCCTTCCCTAAATGATAAGACGGTAGTTTATCTTAAGTGTAGCGATGATTGTTTATCTAATAATCAATTCGGGATGCCTGCGGACTGGATTGTACCTTTCCAGAACGGATTCGGTTGGACGCTTCTTGTAGTGTATTCAGAAAACGATCCAAAAAAATATGCACAATTTTTCTCAAGAGACACTTTCCTGTGGGAAAGATACTCAACTGGATATAAAGAAATTAATGGTAATGGATTTGGTTACTTTACTAATGCCAGTGAACTCCGAGATACCATGCGTAAGTACCATTTAAATAAGTCTAATTTGCTAGCGTTAAAATATGAGTCAAAGAAATTTATAGTTAAAGAAATGACAGACCAAGAAAAAGAATTACTTTTAAGCAGTAGCTTGTTGTAAGGTTTCGAGGTTCGGTTGTAACCCGTGATATCACGCAAATGCAGCTTTACTGCGCTAATTGTAAATAATTATGAAAAAATCTGCTAACTTAGTTGATTTCAAAAAACAATTCTATACAGCTTCAGAGGAAGAACATGCTCAGACTGGAGGATTCTATTATGAAAAAATCGAGTTTATTAAGCAAAATATTAAATCAAAAAAAATAGTTTTGGATGTAGGGTGTAATGATGGGTATATTGGAGACGAACTGATTAAGGAAGGCAATATCGTATATGGAATTGATATTGTTGATAAAGATCTCAAAAGGGCAAAAAAGCGTGGTCTTAAGGTCAAGAATGTAGACGTTGAGAATCAGGAATTTCCTTATCAAAGTAATTTTTTCGATGTGGTAATCTTGGCAGATATAATAGAGCATGTTTTTGATACCGATGCGTTACTTAAAAAATCGGCACGAGTTCTCAGAAAGGGTGGGAAGCTTATTGTTACTACTCCAAATATCGCGTCTTTAGGAAGAAGATTGATGCTCTTGGCAGGTATTAGTCCGTTTGTTGAATATTCATTGGAATTACCCACTAACGGATTACCATCAGTAGGACATGTGCGGTATTATACTGTTCCTACCTTGAGAAATCAGTTAGAGTACAACGGATTTAAAGATGTATCAATAGAAGGTGACAAGTTATATTTTTTTCTGAAGAGTAAAGCTTTAGGAAAAATATTACCTTCATTTAGTACCATGCTAATGGCATCTTGTAGAAAATAACGTTAAGTGAAAAAAAATAAATTATTACTTTACTTACTCGCCGCGGTTTTTATAGCTCTTGTCTTCAAGTCTTGGTTTCTTCCTTTCCCTTTATCCACGGGTGATTGGAGTTATAAATTTCCGAAAATGATTTCCGAGTTTAATCTGTATCCGTATGCATGGAATACGAGTTTTGGAAACGGTTTCGGTACAAACGGCATTTTTTTAATGGCTCTAGGTACTTATTTCTCAACGAGCGCAGCTTTTCTCTATAAGCTTAATATTCCATGGGTTTTTATAGAAAAGATTTTATGGTACTGGCCTTTTATCATAGTGTCTTCACTAGGATCCTTTTTCCTTTTCAAACAGTTATTTACCAAGAGTAACACTTATGCCGCTGTATCTTCTTTAATTTTTACGGCCAACACTTATTCCCTAATGATTGTTGGCGGGGGCCAAATGGGGGTTGGAATGGGATACGCCATGATTCCCTTAGTATTTTTTTCATTTATCTCTATTTTAAAAAAGGTAAATTCGTCAAAAAATTTAATAACAATATCAACCTTTGCGGGCATAGTATTTTCAATTCAGCTTCTCCTCGACTTAAGAATTGCGTACGTTACAATGCTGTTTATCGGGTTATATTATCTCCTGTCCTTATTGCTAAACAAGTCTATAGGTCTCAAAAAAACCATTTTGCCGTATGTTTTTTGGCCGACTGCACTTACGCTTTTGCTTCACTTTTTCTGGGTTGTACCATTTATGATTTTAGGTCAAAACCCGCTTGAAAAACTTGGAGAACAGTTTTCAGGCATTGGGATAATCGAGTTCCTAAGTTTTGCAAAATTTGAAAACACTCTTTCATTACTTCACCCGAATTGGCCGGAGAATCTCTTTGGAAAGGCATATTTTATGAGGCCTGAATTTATTCTTCTACCTATATTGGTATTTTCAAATTTGTTTTTTTTAAAAAAAGACCCGAATAAGGATAAAATACTCACCCTTTCTTTAATTGCTTTAATTGGAGCTTTTTTGGCTAAAGGTTCTAATGAGCCCTTTGGGCAATTGTACGTATGGGCATTTGGAAAAATTCCCGGTTTTATGATGTTCCGTGATTCAACAAAGTGGTACGGGGTAGTTGCGCTTTCATACAGCCTTTTAATTCCCTACTTTTTGTTCCTTGCATCAAAAATTGAGTTTAAAAAAATCAAAATGCCGCAAAATGCGCTGGTAATTATTTTTATAGTTTTTTGGGTATTTACCATACGGCAGGTTTTTACTGGCGAATTGAAGGGAACGTTTACTCCAAAAAAAGAACCTCAAAACTATGTTAAGTTAGCTGACTTTTTAAGTTCGCAAGGAGGATTTTTCAGGACTCTCTGGGTGCCTTCCCTCCACCAGTATACTTATTATTCCGATGTTCATCCTGCGGTTTCCGCGGCAGATTATTTCTCAGCCTATTCTTCGGGTGAAATAAGTGACAAACTTAGCGCAAATTTAAGGTTTCTCGCGGACGCCGGAATTAAATACGTAATTGTTCCGGAAGACACTGAAGGCAAAATCTTTACCGACGACAGAAAATATAGCGAGGAAGTCTACGATAGGACTGTTAAGGACATTAATAATGTAGAGGGATTAGGAGAGGTAGGTCGGTTTGGAAAAATAAAGGTATTTGAAGTTCCCGGCGCAAAAGATCATTTTTGGAGTCCTTCGACTACGCTCAGGATAAACTATAAATATATAAATCCTACAAGATACGAATTAACTGTTCACGATGCAAAAAAAGGGGACGTGATAATATTTTCTGAAAGCTACGACGCTTTCTGGTTTACTAGGAAGATTGAGCCTAATAACCCTGGTAAAATTGAAATAGGAAGTGCGATACAATCAAACCTTTACAAAAGACGATTAAACAGTTTCATACTTAGGGAAGATGGGGATTATAAACTAGAGATATTTTACCTTCCACAAAAGTGGGTGGATTTAACATTAATTGTTAGTTCCATAACACTATTAATAATAGTTTCTATATTTGCCTTTCGATTTATAAAAACATGAAACCGCAAGACTTAATTTTTATTCTTATCTTGATTAATCTTTTATTTAAAAAGAAACCCGAATGGCTTGCCGCGGCGGGACTAGTATGCTTAATTGTTTCTATCCCCTTATTTTACTTTTGGATATTTTTTACCGCTCAAAGGTTGACTTACTACGCCGCCGGCTTCTTCATAGCCTCAATTATCCTCTTCTTGATTCAGCTAAGGAAGAAATAATTTGTTCTGAAGTTTAGTACCCGATATAATAACACTATGAGGATTGGAATTGATATAAGTCAGTTGGCTTATGAGCATACGGGGGTAGCGAGCTATCTTTCAAGCTTAGTTCGAGAACTCGTAAAAAACGAACAACATGAGTATGCATTGTTTTTTGCTTCTCTAAGAAAAAGCTTACCGGTCGAATTCGAAAGCGCAATACAAGGAAATAATGTTCGAATAAGGAAAATTAAGCTTTCTCCGACAGTTTTAGATCTTTTCTGGAATAGGTTGCATATCGCGCCTATTGAGTGGTTTATTGGGGATGTTGATGTTTTTATTACTTCCGATTGGACAGAACCTCCAACAAAAAAAGCAAAAAAAGCTACGATAATCTATGATCTTGTTATCCTAAAGCATCCCGAAGAAACCGATCAAAAAATTGTATCGGTACAAAAAAGAAAATTAAATTGGGTAAAAAAAGAGTCCGATATTGCGTTTTGTATTTCCAAATCAAGCCGAAATGATGCTATAGATATTTTAGGTTTGGATCCAGATAAAGTCAAAGTAATTTATCCGGGGGTTTAAAGTTATGATCATTGGAATTAATGGTTTTGAAGCAGTTATTCCTAGATTCGGTTATAATCCGAATGGCTTGCCAAACAGAGTCGGCAGTTCCGAAGTCGGTTTCGAGCTTCTTCTCAAGCTTTCCGAAATCGACAAAAACAATGAGTATGTAATTTATCTCCCGTCTTTTCCCACTCCCGATATGCCAAAAGAATCTGAAAGATGGCATTATGAAATTGTGCCGAATGTTCCTTTATGGACTATTTTAGGATTAGGTAGAAAGCTTCTTGTAAAGCCAAGACTGGATGTTTTTTTCTCACCGAGCCATTATGGCCCGCTTTTTACCTCTTGTCCTCAGGTTATAACAATCCTTGACCTTTCTTATAAATATTTTCCGGAGCTTTTTAAGAAAAGTGACCTTTTAAAACTTGCATTGTGGGGCAAATATTCCATAAAAAAAGCAGCAAAAATTATAACCATTAGTCAAAGTTCCAGGAATGATATAATCAAAGAATACAGAGCGGGTCCGGATAAAGTTTCGGTTGTTTATCCGGGAATTAAGCAAGTATCAAGTAGTAAGTATAAAGTATTTAGTATGAAACAACTTACGGAAAAATATGGGATTAACTCGCCTTTTATTCTTTTTGTCGGAACTCTTCAGCCAAGGAAGAATATATCGCGACTGATCGAGGCTTTTTTTCGAATGGTGTCGAATGGAGACTTAATGGACTCGAATTTACAATTAGTGATAATTGGAAGAAGGGGATGGAAATATGAAGAGATTCTGGAGGCGCCAAAAAAGTTTGGGGTAGAGGACAAGGTTTTGTTTTTGGATAATGTTACGGATGAGGATTTGCCTGAGTTCTACAAAAATGCAAAGTGCTTTGTATTACCAAGCTTGTACGAGGGTTTTGGTCTTCCTATTCTTGAAGCAATGCAATACGGATGCCCTGTTTTGACAAGTAATATTTCGAGTTTACCCGAAGCAGGAGGAGATGCAGCGATCTATTTTGATCCCTATGATGTAAATGATATGGCGGATAAAATTAAAAAGGTTTTAGAAGATGAGAGTCTTCGGGCAAAAATGAAAAAAGAAGGATTTAAACAAATAAAAAAATTTTCCTGGGAAAAGAGCGCAAGAGAAGTTCTTCGAGTTCTTGAGGAGGCAGCCAAATAGTAAAGTAGAAAATAGTTGGTAGAAAATGGAGAATAGTTAAGAATATACAAATTTCCAATATCTAATTTCCATAACCAATATCAAATTTCTATAACCAAGTTCTAAATAAATGTATGTTTAATAAAATCATAAAGCGAATAAATGCCGTTATTCTTGAAGCAGATAATATGATTTTGAGGTACGTTGGTTATGTTCCGTGTCATTATGTGAGGAAATTTTTTTACAGACTTGAGGGAATGAGGATTGGCCGAGGGTCGGCAATTCATATGGGAGCAGTTTTTTATAAAGCCTGCAACATAAGGATTGGAGAGGATACGATAATTGGGGAGAATGCAGTTCTCGATGGGAGAGATAAGCTTGCTATCGGTAATCATGTTGACATTGCAAGCGAAGTTATGATCTACAATGCGGAACACGACATAAACGATCCCGGATTTAAAGCAACCACAAGCCCTGTTGAAATCGGAGATTATGTATTTATCGGACCTCGAGCGATAATACTCCCCGGGGTCAAAATCGGAAAGGGCGCTATTGTGGGCGCAGGAGCTGTAGTAACAAAAAATGTTTCCGAGTTTATGATCGCAGGAGGAGTTCCGGCAAAAGAGATAGGTGAAAGAAAACTTAAGAATCTTTCCTATAAATTGGGTAGGGCAGCCTGGTTTAGATGAGCCTGCGGGCCGGCAGGCAGGCATCGAGTATTCAGTATGATAAAAACCTCTATTATTGTCCTTACTTATAACTCCGCGGCCCATATCGAGAAATTGGTTAAAAGTATTTACAAATATAATATAAATGGGAATTTCGAAACTGTAATCGTTGATAATGCATCGCAAGATGATACTGTTGGAAAAATCTTACAACTTAAATCTTACGACTTAAAACTAATTCAAAACAAAGAAAATGTAGGTTTCTCGAAGGGGATTAATATCGGAGCGAAAGAGGCAAGCGGAAAATACCTGTTATTTATCAATCCCGATACGCAATGGAACGATGGCTCAATTAATAACTTGATTTCCGTTTTTGAAAAAGACGAGGGCACAGGAATAGTGGGGGGAAAAATTATAAATGATTCCGGAAAGTCTGAGAAATCTGCAGGAAAATTCCTGGGGATTTTGGGGACATTAATTTTAACTTTGGGGTTGGATGAGGCCTTAGGGTTCAGATTTTCTCCCGGTCAACTTCAGGAGGTCGATTTTGTGAGCGGTGGGTTTATGATGGTTCGCTCGGATGTATTTAGAAACCTAGGGGGATTTGATGAAAATTATTTTATGTATGTTGAAGATATGGATTTATGTTTGCGCGCAAAAAAAGAAAATTATAAAACTTATTTCTCCCCGAGCGCAATTATTCTTCACAAAGGTCAAGGAAGCTCCAGTAGAAGCTTTGCAATTAAAAATATTTACAAAGGACTTATCTATTTTAATAAAAAACATGGAAATAACTTATCATTACTTTTGATAAAATCACTTCTTGTGTTTAAAGCATCTGTTCTTGTATTACTGGGTAAAATAATAAATAATAAATATTTAGTCCTTAGCTATAAAGAAGCATTAAAAAGTATTGTATGAAGAAGGTTTTTTCTTGGATTTGGGAGAATAGTTTATTTCTGGCCACGCTTTTCTTGCTGGCATTTATTCCCCTCTATCCTAAATTACCGCTTTTTGACATTGTAAACACCTGGGTTTACATTAGGGTTGAAGATTTTGTTGTTCTTTTTGTCCTTTTCTTGTGGCTGGCTTTACTTTTTAAGAAAAAGGTTACTTTAAAAACTCCCCTTACGCTTCCGATTATTATATTTTGGATTGTTGGAGGTATTGCAACTATTCATGGAGTTGTCCTGATTTTTCCGACAACAGCAAATATTTTTCCAAATATTGCCTTCTTAGGTTATTTGCGCCAAATTGAATACTTGAGTTTGTTCTTTATAGCATACTCAGGAATGAAAGAAAAAAAATTTCTCCCTTATGTTTTTGGAGTCATCTGCCTTACTCTTTTTCTTGTAATCATTTACGGTTTTGGTCAAAGGTACTTGGGGTTCCCTGCATTCTTAACAATGAATGAGGAATTTGCAAAAGGGACTCCCATTAAACTTTCTTCTCTTTCGCGTGTTCCTTCAACTTTTGCCGGACACTACGACTTGGCGGCTTATCTTGTACTGGTGATCCCGATTCTTGCAAGTGTATTTTTCGCTGTGAACAAATGGATCAGTAAAATCCTTATTTTGGGACTCGTTTTCTTGAGTTTTATCCTTCTGTTTATGACTGTTTCAAGAGTTTCTTTTTTCGTTTTGCTTATTTCACTTGGACTCGTACTGCTTTTCCAAAAGAAAAAATTTGTTATTTTTGTTCTCCCTGTGGCACTTATTGTGGGACTTCTTATCTTTCGTTTCTCCCCTGCTTTACTAGATCGTTTTGGAAATACAATTAAAAAAATTGATGTGGTAGTTGATGTAACAACCGGAAATCCAATAGGACATGCAAGAAAAGTTTCTTCGTCTTATTTTCAGGATAAAACCATAAGAAGAAGATTTTTCCAAAGTACGGATCAGCTTAATTTAACCATGACCGAGAAAGAAGAGGCTCAAGTTGCAACTCCTTCAGCTTTGGTTCCTCTAAACTCCCTTCAGCCGGAAGTTGTTCTTGTTGAGCCACCCAATGCTCCTACGGGAGAAAGTCTTCCACAAGGGACAGGATATATTAATCTTTCGCTTTCTCCTGTGACAAAAAGGGTGGGAGAATTTTTTTACGAAAAACCTTCGGGAAATGACTCCTCTCAATCAGCTTTTATGTTTCAGGGTGACTTTCTGATAAAAAGAGCCTCCGCTTACGATCTTTCATTTACCACCCGTTTTCAAGGCGAATGGCCAAGAGCTGTTGATGCTTTCAAAAGGAATATCTTAGTAGGTAGTGGCTATTCATCAGTAGGTCTTGCGGTTGACAATAATTATTTAAGATTATTGGGAGAAACAGGAATTTTAGGCTTAATTTCTTTTTTATCAATATTTATAGGAGCGGCAATCTATATAATAAAAGTTTTCCCCAAAATCGAATCTCCTTTTGCACGAAGTTTTGTCGTAGGGTTTTCTGCCGGTGTCGTAGGATTAATGCTGAATGCGTTGTTAATTGATGTATTTGATGCATCTAAAATTGCTTATGTTCTTTGGATATTAATGGGAGTTTTAATGGCAACTCTTCATATCTATGCTGATAAAAATATTAATTTGTTCCAAGAATTCAAAAAAATAGTAACCTCTTCTCTTGCAGTAACTTTACTTCTTGCGGCTCTTGCAATAACTTTTTACTATCCGATGGTAAACAACTTTTTTGTAGGTGATGATTTTACATGGTTAAGATGGGTTGCGGATTGCCCGAAACTTACTGGCGAAACATGCCAATCTCTTAGTAAAACTGTCTTTGGTTACTTTACTTCCGCAGACGGTTTCTTCTGGCGGCCGGGTACGAAAATTTTCTTTTTATCAATGTACTCTTTCTTTTGGCTTAACCAAACTGTTTACCATGCAGTTTCAATAGCTCTTCATTTAATTGTTGCTGTTCTTTTCTTTTGGCTGGCCGGAAAAATATTCAAAGATTCCCTCCTTGCTTTTCTTGCTTCACTTCTGTTTCTTATTTCAACCGGTTACTCGGAGGAAATTTTTTGGATTTCTTCCGTTGGTCATTTATTCAATGCAGTTTTTATCATTTTAGCCTTACTTCTGTTTATTAAGTGGGAAGAAACCAAAAGAAAAATTTTCTTAATAAGCTCTATTGTATCCATTGCTTTATCACTTTTATTTTATGAACTTGGAGTAGTGGCTCCTCTTCTGATAATTATGTACAGATTTGTAATTGAGGGCGCCTCCTTAAATTTGAAGAAAAATATAAAACTTTATTTAATTTTATTTCTTCCGGTATTTCTATACTTGATTTTACGATTTATATCAGGTAGTCATTGGCAGGGGGGAGATTATAGCTACAATCTCCTCAAGCTTCCTTTCAATTTGATTGGAAATGTATGGGGATATTTGATGCTGACAATTTTTGGATTACCGTCACTGCCCTTTTATGAGCTTGTAAGAAATCTTCTGAGGGTAAATATTGCTTTGTCGGCTTTAGGTATTGTGGTTGGATTATTGTTATCTCTATTATCGTTTAGGATCTTCAATATAAAATCTTTATTAAGAAAGATAGAAGATCGAGACAAGAGAATTATTTATTTCGGATTGTTATTCTTCTTAATTTCCTTATTGCCGTTCTTAGGATTTGGGAACATAGCTTCCCGTTATAGTTACCTAGCATCCCTTGGTCTTATTTTTCTTTTTGTCTTTTTCTTAAAGAAACTCTATTTGTATTTGCTTTATTCAGGTAAAGAAATTGCAATTCTTGCGATTGGATTGATTGTTACTACTTTTTCCCTTTTTCATATCGTTCAAATACAGCAAATATACAGTGATTGGAATGGAGCAGGCAAAAAGAGTCAAAACTTTTTCATATCACTAGACAGTCTTTATTCGCAGCAATGGGCAGGCAAATCATCAAAGTATTACTTTCTTAATGTTCCTCTTAAAAATGGAGGAGCATGGATATTCCCTTGGGGTCTTCGCGATGCCGTATGGTTTGCTTTCCAAAATAAAAACTTAGAAGTAGAAATTACATCGAATTTAAACTATGCCTTAGAACAAGCAGCAAAATCACCGTCAAACAGAGTTTTAATTTTCCAGGAAGACGGAACATTAAAAGAAATAATTCCTCCTCCTGCGACTTACTGATCTGGTTTGATAATAGTTCTCAAATAAATTAGAATAATGGTAATGCATAGGCTGAAAATTGCCGGTCTGATCGGTATCTTTTTTGTAGGTTTTTTAGTTCGTTTATATCGATTTGATGGTCCTGTTGCAGATTGGCATTCATGGCGCCAATCGGATACTTCGGCAGTTTCAAAAATTTTCGTCCGTGATGGAATAAATATTCTATATCCAAAATATTATGACATCTCAAATGTTCAATCAGGCATTGATAATCCCGAAGGTTTTCGTTTCGTAGAATTTCCGATATATAACACCGTTCAGGCAGGATTATTCAACATATTTTCGGAGAATAGGTGTCAAGCTAATCCACCCGGAGGGTGTACAGGTTTGAGTCTTGAAGAATGGGGGAGATTAATTTCTATTTTTGCAACGCTAGCTTCTGCTTTTTTTATTTTTCTTCTAACAAAAAAATATTCCAATGAAATCTCTGCTTTTTTTGCAGCTTGCTTTATGCTTTTCTTGCCATTCTCAATTTATTTCGGTCGCACAATTTTGCCTGATCCGTCAATGGTGGCATCAATTCTGGCAGGAATTTATTTTTTTGATAAGTGGATCGAAGAAAAATCAAAAATCAAAAATCAAAAATACTTTATTCTTTCTATTGTTTTTACTGCCTTAGCATTTCTTTTGAAACCCTATGCGCTTTTTTTTGCGATCCCCATGGTTTATCTGGCACATAAGAAGTTCGGTGCGAAATTTATTGTAAATTGGCAGCTTTGGCTCTTTGCGATTATATCCTTGGTACCTTTAATCTTATGGAGAAATTGGATTTTTCAATATCCCCAAGGTGTCCCCGCGTCGAATTGGCTTTTCAATGGAAACGGGATCAGATTCAGGCCTGCATTTTTCAGATGGATCTTCTATGAAAGAATAACGCGTTTAATTCTTGGCTATTTGGGTGTTATTTTTTTGGCGGCAGGCGTTTATGGATTAAAAGGTATGAAGAATTGGGGATTTTTTGTATCTTTTATTGCTTCATCACTTCTTTATTTAATAGTAATAGCGACAGGAAATGTTCAGCATGACTACTATCAGATTCTGATAATTCCTACAATATCAATAATTTGCGGAATTGGAGCCGGTTTATTATTCGAAAAGTTCGGAAAAAATAATCTTGCCAAAACTTTTACGGTTTTTTTAATTTTTCTGTCATTTTTTATTGCTTGGTTTGGAATAAGCAAAAAGGGACTTGGCGGAGGGGTGAGAGATTTTTTCAATATAAATGATAGGGGAATGGTTGCGGCAGGGAAAAAAGCAGATGAAATTTTGCCAAAAGACGCAGTTGTCATTGCGCCATACGACGGCAGCACTTCATTTTTGTATCATATTGGAAGACCCGGTTGGCCGGTTTTTGAGAAGCCGATAGAGGACTTGATAAAAATGGGTGCGAATTATTTGGTGATTGCAAATCCGACACAAAGTGATTTTAAAGGTTTTGGAACAATGTATCCGGTTGTTGCATCAAGCGAAGCATATTTGATACTAAAACTGAAATGAAATTACTAATTAACCTAATTATTCTAATTGACCTAATCAAATCCCAATTTCCCAATTAAACAATGTCTGATTGGATATTGGTGCTTTAAAAATTGATTAGAAATTAGAGCACTTAGAAATTAGAAATTAATATGAAGAGATTACTATTTGTCACATATGATTTTCCTTACCCCACAAACAGCGGGGGGAAAACCAGGGCATATAATATGCTTAAGCACTCCGGGTCCAATTTCCATAAATTCATTTTTTCCTTTGTAAGATCGGGTCATGATAAAAAAAACATAAACGAACTTGAAAAGATTGGGGTTCGGGTGGCAGGACTTGTTGAGCGAAGAAGAGTTTCTGACCCAAGAAATTTCTTAGGTTTGTTTTCCGGAAGCTCCATTTTTAAAACCCTCTATTACTCTCCTTCGATTGCCAAGGATTTATTGCGGATTATCACAGATAAAAAAATCGACATTGTCCATTTTGAATCCTTTTATACGGCTTTTTTTATTAGTGACGAGATTAAGAAATTAGGAGTAAAGCAGATATATGGAAGTGAAAATATAGAGAATAAAATTTACCAGGACTATGTCAATAATAACACTTCTGTTTTACTTCGTCCTTTGTATCAAACGCAGGCAGATAAAATTAAAGACGAAGAAATCTCTATGTATAAAAAGGCTGATTTATGTTTGGCCGTTTCGTCTTCTGAAGCAAAATTTATTAGAGAATATGCTGTTGAGTGTGAAATTATCAGAAACGGAGTAGATATAGATGATTTTAAATTTAAATTGCCAAAAGCAAAAGCAGGGAAAAACATTTTGTTTATAGGGAATTTTTCTTATTTTCCCAATGTTGATGCTATAAATTATTTTTATAATGAGGTTTTTGAGGACTTAAGCGGAGATTTTAAGCTTACCGTAATAGGAAAAAAGGTTGAGAGTTTAGGATTTTTGAAAGACAGACGAGTTGAAGCAAAAGAATTTGTACCAAGAATTCAGGATGAATATGAGAATGCGGATATTTTTATTTCGCCAATAAGACTTGGAGGAGGAACAAATTTTAAAATTATTGAAGCAATGGCAATAGGTGTTCCGGTTATCTCTTTGCCGCATAGGCTTGAGGGGCTTGATATTAAAGACGGAAAACACTTGGTTATTGCATCAACTCCACGGGATTTTCGCGAGAAAATAGAGCTGGTCCTTTTGGATTTGAATTTGAGAGAAAGAATCGCAAAAGAAGCGCGTAAACTGGTAGAACATGAATATTCATGGAAGGTTATTGGGAATAATTTGAATACGGTTTGGGAAAACCTATGATTATTAATGAGTTAACATTATTATGGTGGATGTTTCGATAATTATTGTTTCGTTTAATACGAAGGAATTAACAGTTGAGTGCGTAAGGTCTGTTTTTCGAACTGTTAAAAAAAGCTCGTTTGAAATTATTGTTGTAGATAATGCATCAGAAGATAATTCTGTTGGGGAACTTAAAAGACTTAAGACCAAGAATTTAAAACTTAAGATTATTGAAAATTCTGGAAATTTTGGATTTTCTAAGGCGAATAATATAGGAATTAAAGAGTCGCAAGGAAGATATGTGTTGTTTTTAAATTCGGATACTTTAGTTTATGAGAATACAATTGACGGAATGATTAATTTTATGGATGAGAATTCAAGAGCCGGAGCCTCCACTTGTTTTGTGAGGCTTCCGGACGGAAAGCTGGATGATGCTTCGCATCGCGGTTTTCCTACTCCATGGAGGGCTTTTTCACATTTTTCGGGGTTGGCTCGGATTTTACGATTAAAACCATTTACAGGATACAATCTTTCTCATTTATCGCTTAACAAAACTCATAAAATAGATGCTCTTGCCGGAGCTTTTATGCTTGTTAGGAGAGTTGCCGGAGATGATGTGGGCTGGTGGGATGAGGATTATTTTTGGTATGGGGAGGATCTTGATTTCTGCTATAGACTGAAGAAAAACGGATGGGAAATTTATTTTGTCCCAGAATTTGAAATCCTTCATTATAAAGGGGCGTCCGGTGGGCTTAAAAAACAATCAAAGCATCTAACCGTGGCAACATCAGAAATAAAAAAGATAGCACATGAAGCAAGATTTAACGCAATGAAAATTTTCTATTCGAAACACTATAAAAAAAGATATCCTTCAATTGTTCATGATCTTGTACTATCGGGAATTAAATTAAAAAAGTTAGTTTCCCGGATTAAACTATGAGAATCGGGATAGACGCAAGATTATGGAATGAAACAGGAGTGGGACGTTATGTCAGAAATTTAGTTTCGAATTTGGTTCTGATCAATTCCAGGAATGAGTACGTTCTATTTATCCATCCCTCTATTCGAAAAGGCATGAATCTATCAAATGTCAAATGTCAAATGTCAATTGTTGATGCAGATTTTCCCTGGCATTCGATTTCCGAGCAAGTCAATTTTCCTAAAGTTTTAAATATGGAAAATCTTGACTTGGTTCACTTCCCTTATTTTTCCGTCCCTATATTTTACAAAAGGCCTTACATTATTACTTTGCACGATTTAATTGTTAAAAATTACGCGACCGGCCGAGCCTCAACGCTTCCTTATCCTTTGTATTTAGCCAAAAGACTCGGATACAAAGCGGTTTTATCAAATGCCGTTCGTAAGTCAAAGAAAATAATAGTTCCTTCAAATGCCGTTCGGGACGAAGTCTTAAAAGCCTTTCCGAGCATAAATTCGGATAAGGTTGAAGTTATTTACGAAGGAGGATTCGGTAGCAATATAAAAAATAAAAAATTTAACCTGCCTGCCGGCAAGGCAGGTATAAAAAATATCGAAAGGGAGTATTTTGTGAGGGTTGGGAATTATTATCCCCACAAGAATATAGAGAATCTTCTTTTTGCTTTCAAAATGTTGATTAATGATTTTGAGACAAGACATGTGAAACTTGTACTCGTTGGCAAAAAAGATTTTTTCTTCAAAAAAATAGAAAAACTTGTGCTTAGTCTGGACTTGAAAGAAAATATAATTTTTCTTGAAGATGTTGACGATCAGGAGCTGATTTCTTTGTATCAAAATTCTAAAGGGGTAGTTGTTCCATCTTTTATGGAAGGATTTTCTTTGACTTCTGTTGAGGCTTTGTCTGTCGGTTCCATAGTTATTGCTTCCGATATCCCGGTCCATAGGGAAGTTTGCGAAGCTTGCGCAATTTACTTTAACCCAAATGATCCCGACGAAATCAGGAAAAGAATGGAAGAAGTATTTAAATTAACAAAGGAATCCAGATCGGAATTAATTAAGGAGGGACTCGAACAATCGAAGAAATTTTCCTGGAAGAAAATGGCCAAAGAAACCCTAGGAATATATAAGTCCCAATTAAATCAATAAGTGGGGTAATTCACGCCTAGGGTCCGACCCTACGCTCAAGCTATATGAATATGGTATCATATCTCAATGAAAGTGGCGCTTGTGTATGATCGGGTGAATAAGTGGGGAGGGGCAGAACGCGTAATTATTGCTCTCCGAAAAATTTTCCCTGAAAGCGACCTCTTTACTTCTGTATATGAGAAAAACCGGGCGTCTTGGGCAAATAAAATTAATGTAATTCCATCATTCCTTCAAAAAATCCCGCTTGCATCGCGCTACCATGAAGCTTTCGCGTTATTTATGCCTATCGCGTTTGAGTCTTTTAATTTTGACAAATATGATCTTGTAATTTCGGTAACCTCGGAATCCGGAAAAGGGATAATAACAAAACCCAAAACGCGCCATATTTCGGTAATCCTAACTCCTACAAGATATCTATGGAGTGGATATAAAAATTATTTTCCAAACGAACTGTTTAGGATTTTGGCATGGCCGGCAGTCTCTTATCTTCGCTTTTGGGACAAAATTGCTGCTAAGCGACCTGATCAACTAATTGCAATATCAAGAACCGTTCAAAATAGAGTTAAAAAATATTACGATCTTGAATCAAAAATTGTTTATCCGCCATTGATGATGCGATTTGCTCGGAACTTTCCGCAACTTGCAAGTGGAAAAGTTCCTCGCTCTGATTATTTTCTGATAGTTTCACGTCTTGTTCCTTATAAAAGAGTAGACATTGCAATAAAAGCGGCAAATAAACTTAAGATTCCGTTGAAAATTATAGGAGAAGGAAGCGAGTATCCAAGGCTTCGGAAGATGGCTGGGAAAACAGTTGAGTTTTTGGGGTATGTTTCAGATCCGGATTTAAAATATTATTATATGAATTGTAAAGCTTTGCTTTTCCCGGGAGTTGAGGATTTCGGTTTGACCATAGTTGAGGCAAACGCCGCAGGCAAACCGGTAATTGCATACAGGGGCGGAGGAGCAGAGGAGATTATAATTGAAGGAAAAACCGGAGAATTTTTCGATTCCCAAACAGCGGCAAGTCTGACAGAAGTATTGAAAAAGTTCAAACCGAATAGATATAATACAAGGGCCTGTAAATTAAACGCAAATAGATTTTCGTTTGAGAGGTTTAGGGAAAATTTTTTAAAGCTTGTAGAATGAATAAATTCAATTTCAAATTTCAAAAATGAAAGCAGTAATTTTCGCAGGGGGTGTAGGGACAAGGCTATGGCCGTTGTCGCGCAAACATACTCCCAAGCAGTTTGAAAAGGTAATAGGCGAGGAGTCTACTCTTCAGCTTGCCTATAATCGTATTTCTCCGATTTTCTCACCAAAGGACATATTTATATCATCAGGGGAGAGGTATCGTGAAATTCTTTACTCTCAGTTACCCAAGCTTCCCCGGGGAAATTTTATTCTCGAGCCTGAGATGAGAGATGTCGGGGCCGCGGTCGGCTTAGTTTCTGCCATTCTTGGGCAAATAGCGCCAAATGAGCCCTTTATAATTCTTTGGAGTGATCATCTGGTTAAAAACGTAGCTTTATTTAGAAAAATATTGCTAACTGTCAATCAAATTCTTAAGAAAGAAAAAGAAAAAATAGTTTTTATAGGCCAAAAATCACGAATTGCGACTCAGAATCTCGGTTGGATAGAATTTGGAAATAAAGTGAAGAATGTGGACGGACTTCCGGTTTATGAATTTGTTAGCCTTCATTACAGACCGACTATTGAGGATGCTGAAAAGTTCCATGTAAGCGAGAAGCATGCATGGAATCCGGGATACTTTGGAACCACACCTAAATTTTTAATGTCTCTTTACAAGAAGTATGCTCCAAGCATGCATAAAGCTCTTCTTGAAATTGCTTCTTCTTACGGGACACCCCGTTTTGCAAAAACGGTTAAAAAAATTTTCCCGACATTTGAAAAAATTTCATTTGATAATTTAATACTTGAGCGAATCGGAGCCTCAGAGGGTTATGTTATAGGAGCAGATTTTGGTTGGAGTGACATTGGCGCATGGGAGCAACTGAAAGAAGCATTGTCTTCAACCGAGGATGATAATGTTACGAAAGGAAAGGTAATGCTTAACGGATCAAAAGACAGCCTAGTATTTAATTACACCGAGCAGATGGTGGTTGGTATAGATTTGGGAGACTTTCTGGTAATAAATACGGAAGATGTAGTTCTGGTTTGCCCCAAAAATTCGGTACCTAAAATAAAAAAGCTGGTAGAATCACTGGCCGGAACAGAACACGAAAAGCTTACCTAATATGTTCTATGATTTTGTAAAAAGGATTTTTGACATTATTCTCTCGCTGATTCTTTTAATCCTGTTCTTTCCGATAATAATCTTAACCATAATTGTAATTAAATTGGATTCAAGTGGGCCTGTTTTCGCAGATACCCCCTCCAGACTGGGGAGGAATGGAAAATTATTCCGCATGTTTAAATTCCGCTCCATGATAAAAAATGCTCACGAGCAGCTTCTAAATGATCCCGACTTCAAAAAACTTTATGAAGAATATAAAAAGGGAAGTTACAAGTTACGGCAGGATCCTCGGATAACAGGGGTTGGGAAATTTATAAGAAAGTATTCCCTGGATGAAGTGCCTCAATTTATTAATGTTTTACGTGGAGAAATGAGTATTGTAGGTCCCCGAGCCTATTATCCGGATGAACTTCGCGAACAACAGAAACAATACCCTCATACCCAGGATGCGGTAAAGATAGTACTTTCGGTCAAGCCGGGAATTACAGGCGTATGGCAGACTTCGGGAAGATCTGAAATAAATTTTGATAAAAGAATACAGCTTGACGCAAGTTACGCAAGTAAAAGATCTGTTATTTTTGATCTTTGGATAATTCTTCAAACCCCTCTTGCTATGATTTCCGGCAAGGGAGCGATGTGATGTGAGCCCATTTGCATTTTGTGGGGCTTTTTGGTTAAATAGATTTTATGCCTTAAAAGGCTATAGAATGGGTAGGGAACATTCAATATGAACGAAGGATTTAAAAAAATTGACTTGGATTCCGGACCCGATTCACTCTCCCAATCCGTTTCCAAGAATAGTCAGCCGGAAGGCAAATCATCAGAGCCTATGAGAAGAAGATTTCCAAAATTAGGAAAGAGAAAGCTCGGAATAATTGGGCTCATAATACTGGTTTTGGGGCTAGTTACCCTCTATTCGGCTTTTGGAGCTTTTAAAGTTTTGGCAGACTCCAAGAAGTTTTATTCTCAGGTAAAGTTAGCTTCAGATGCTGCCAAAAAACAAAATGTAATTTTGGCGCGGGAAGAGCTGGTCAAGTCTCGTGAAGCGGCAGAAAAACTTAAAAGAGAACTTAAGACAATAGGTTTTCTAAAATTTGTTCCAGGGGCAGGCGCTTATTATTCAGACGGCGAACATTTGATTAATGCAGGAATTCATGGAATCAATGCGGCAATAATCGTTACCGACTCTCTTATCCCCTACGCGGATGTCCTGGGTTTAAAAGGCGAAAAAAGTTTTGTTGGAGGTTCTGCCGAAGAAAGAATCAGAACAGCTATTAAAACAATGGGTAAAGTGGTTCCCAAAATTGATGATATTGAAATAGAGATAAAGCGCGCAAAAGAAGAGGTTGATAAAGTTAATCCTTCCCGATATCCTAACTTTTGGGCTTTTAAAAAACTCAGAAATCAAATATCGCTTGCCCGCGCGATAGTTGATGAAGGAGCGCTTGCGGTTGAGCAGGGAAAGCCATTGATTAAATTATTGCCCGAGCTTCTTGGAGACAAAAAAACAAATAAATATCTTGTTCTATTCCAGAATGACAATGAGTTGCGGCCTACGGGAGGCTTTTTAACTTACTATTCAATATTCCGGGTTGAGGAGGGAGTAATTCATATTGATTCTTCCAATGATATATATCGGCTTGACGATTCGATCAGATCCCATCCTCAGGCGCCGGCTATGATTCTGAAGTATCTTCCGAAAGTTTCAACCTTCAATATTCGCGACAGTAACTTGTCTCCTGATTTTGTGGAATCCATGAAGACATTCAGGGATTTTTATGAGAAATCTTCGCTTAAAACAGAAATTGACGGAATAATTGCAATTGATACCGACTTTTTAGTCCATATTATTGATATTCTTGGTGAAGTGCAGGCGGCAGGTCAAACTTTCACAGCCAAAACCGATCCACGCTGTAATTGTCCTCAGGTTGTTTATCAGCTTGAGCTGAATACGACAAAACCTGTAGGATTTGTCAGGGAAAATAGAAAAGCAATCGTTGGTGAGCTTTTGTATGCCACGATGCAGAAAGCTCTTCAATCTTCGCCAAAACTTTATTGGGGACCTCTTTTTCAGAAAGCAATTGAAGATGCTGCCGAAAAACATATTCTTTTTGATTTAAATAATAAAGATGCACAACGCGGAATTGAGGCTTTAAATTGGGGAGGTAGAATCAAATCTTTTGAAGGGGACTATCTGCACATAAATGATGCAAACTTTGCGGGAGCGAAATCAAATATGTACATAAAGCAATCGATTCGGGTTGATTATGATGTCTCCTCAAATGGTGAAATTTCAAAGACGGTTGCAATTGAGTATAGAAATCCCGAGAAGCATTCAGATTGCAATTTGGAGAGGGGAGGACTTTGTCTGAATGCTACGCTTCGAAATGTCCAAAGGGTTTATGTGTCTCAAGGAAGCGTTTTAACAGCATCCAAAGGTTCTGAAGTTAAGGTTGAAACCAAAAAGGAACTTGGAAAAACCTATTTTGAATCATTCTTTACGGTTAAGCCTTTGGGGAAATCGGCAATAACTTATACTTACAAACTTCCGTTTAAAGTTTCAAAGGGAGTATTGCCTCTGCTTATCCAAAAACAAGCGGGTGTTGAAGTTGTGCCTGTTGAGGTTTATCTAAACGGCAAAAAGACCGAGAGTTTTGATTTGCGGACAGACAAAGTTATAAACTTAAAGTTGGCAGGCAATTAATGCGCTATCTAAAAGACCAGGGATTCGTAATAAGAAGAATTAATTTTGGTGATTCTCACCGCTTCATCACACTATTTACCAAAAACAACGGAAAAGTTGAGGTAGTAGCAAAAGGGGTCCGCAAAATTACTTCAAAAAGAGCTTCGTCCGTAGAATTATTAAATCTGATCGAATTTCAATCGGTTCATACATCCAAGAATTTCATTTTAACAGAGGTAAAGCTTTTGGATTCGTTTGAAAACTTAAAGCAGGATTTAAAAAATATGGAAAAGGTTTTTTTCACCTGCGAGTTGCTTGATGCAATAATGCCGTTTGGGCAAAAACATCCCGATGTTTTTGCTTTAATTAAAAATACTATTCCGAGGCTTCCTGAAACTCCCGAGTCAATGATATTTTTTCAGATAAGACTTTTAACAATGCTTGGATTTTGGGATAAGAAAAACAGATTTCGAAACGAGGAACATATTCACCAATATATAGAACAAATTCTTGAGCGCAGACTCAAAACCCGCAACATTTTTAAGTCTTTAACTCGTTGACTTCTTAACCCTTTTACATTACATGTGGTTTTTGTTGTCGGCCTTTGCGTTTCCGCGTGTCTTGTGGATTGTGCCCCAACAAAAAAACCCCTTGCGGGGTTTTCCTGCCGAAAACCTATTGCTAGATTCTCTACCCTTAACACTTGCGTATTAAAGGTAAAAATCATTATACATTGCATTGTATAGCCTTGTCAATAGGTAAAACTATGTCATGCTCTACCAAAATTAGAACAGCATATCCTGAAGTTGCCAATTTAAGCAAAACTTACAGCAAGGAGGCGTACAGGTTTGACCATTCTTGTAATACTTGAAAAAAAATCGAAAATTGTTTACTATTTATTTACCTACTTAAAATAAAATTATACATGGAAGATTACAAAGAAAGAAAATATTTATCCTCAATAGAAGCTGCTATGTATCTAAACACTACAGTAAGTACAATTCATCATTTGGCAAAATCCGGCGAAATTAATTCAGTTATTTCAGGAAGCGGCCAAAAAAGATTTAATTTGAAAGATTTAAAGAAATACTTAACCAGTCTTCCTAAAAAAGCAAAGCCAATACAAAAAAAATCTAGTATCTATACGGAATTAGAAGTAGGGAATACGGTACAAAAAATTTACAGAAAAAGCTCAATAAAGATGAGCGACTTGGAAGATGAATCAGTTCATCTAATGCTTACTTCACCTCCCTATTTTAATGCAAAGATGTATTCCAAGAGACCAATTAAAGAGGATCTGGGAAATATCCATGATCTTGATGAATGGTTCGAAACAATTACCGAAGTTTGGAGAGAGGTCTTTAGGGTTCTCCAGCCGGGAAGAAAAGCATTTATTAACATTATGAACCTGCCCGTTAGAGGGAATGGAACCTTCAGGACATTAAATCTTGTGGGTAGGACAGTTGATGTAATGGAGCAGATAGGATTTATTTTTAAAAGAGACATAATTTGGCAAAAAACAAATGGGGTAAGAGCACATTTTGGTACCTATCCATATCCCGGAGGGATTCTAATAAATAACATGCATGAATTTATTTTAGAATTTAATAAGCCCGAAAGAAAGAATTTCAACAAATATGCCCACCTATCTCGTGCTCAAAAGGAAAGCTCAAGGATGGATAAAAATTTCTGGTTATCCATAAAAAATTCTGATGTTTGGGTGATGAAGCCGGAAAATAGCGGTGGTAACAGAAGTCATGTGGCGCCATTTCCGTTTGAGTTACCTTTTCGAATTATAAAAGCCTTTTCTTTTATCGGGGAAACTATTCTTGATCCATTTCTAGGAAGCGGTACGGCACTTAAAGCAGCAGCGGACCTAGGGAGAAATGGTGTCGGATACGAATTAAGTAAGGAAATTGCAGATGATGCTATAACGAATTTAAAAAAGCAACAAATCAAGCTTTTTGCCTAAAACCATCTTTTAAATCTTCCATTTTGATTTGATAATCTTTGTTTCTCATAATAAGTTTTCCAACCTCTATGTTCCAAGTATGTTTTCCGCCCAGTCTTGGATTGATATAATCGGCTCCATGTTCTTTTATAAAAGAGGCCGAAAGTAATGTAAATTTCATTTGAGGCAAAAAGGCAAACAAAATAACCCCTCCGCTTTTCTCAGCTTTATTAACTTTATTTTTTTTAACATCATATCCCGGGAGGATAGATGTTCCAAATTGAAATTCTACAGGAATTTTCGGATTTCCATCTTGAAAATCTACAAAATAATCAGGATTTCCGGTAACTTTCCCTCGGGGTGCCTGTCCCTGAACAATTAATCTATTCTTGTCAGATCCATTGACCGTTACTTTAACTTCCGGGTACTTTCTTTTAAGATTCTTTTCAAGCCAAACGGCAAAAGCATCTTCAACTGCCCAGTATGCTTTCATTTGCTCAGCGAATTGCTCTGCGGTTCGTCTATCTCTAATCCAGCTATCAATGTCGATTGCCGATTCTCCCGACTTTAAATATTTTTTCAAAGCTTTTTTAGTTTCCTCTTGAATTCCCCATGGTTCAACAAGCTTTAATAATTCATCAGGCTTTTTTGGCATGGCGAAAACGTACAACAACCAAAGCAAAAAGTCAATAAAATTGCTTAATTTCAGCCCTCGTTCGTTTTTTTTATTTTCTCTTAAATCTTAGGTTTTATTTTATGAGTTGGGGTCTTGGGGTAGGGGAGGGTCTTCTTTTGGTTCGCCGCCTGAGACTGGAATGTTATCATTTTTCATATACTCTCCCGGTTTTAACCATTCAACATATTCGCACCCCGTTGCCTCTCTTTTTGCACTGTCCCAGCCGCCGGTTGAACATTTCTTCATCCTCTTACTCGATGCGGTTGTATATAGGACGAGTTTGTTGCCGCAAGAAGGGCAGTCCTCATCAAGTTCTTCACTTGATCCGCCCATCCATTCTATAAAATCGCAACCTTGCGCTTTCTTTGTTTCTTTATTCCATGTATTAGTAGAGCATTTTTTCATTTTTTTACCAAATCTTGTTACGGCAAGTACGAGAGGAGATCCGCACTTGGGACATTTTTCCTCCAAGGTTTGATTTTCAACGGCCAGCCATTTAACATAATCGCACCCCTCGGATTTTTTTGTTTCTTGATTCCAGGATCCCGTTGAGCACCTTTGAAGGCGGCGGCCTGTGGGGGTTTCGGATATTGGTGCTAAAGGTGATCCGCATTTGGGACATTTCTCATCCATAAGTATTAATAATAGCAGGGATTGAAATTTTTTGCATAACTAATTTTTCTACTTATATTAATTAGAAGATTTGTATACAATTAGTACATGGCTGAAAAGAGGACGCATAAAAAGCGTGAGAAAAGAAAACCAAAGAAGAGTAAATAATTAAATAGTATTCCGAAGAATTACTTCTGTTAATTTTTTAATACTCTCATCATCATAAATTGACACGGGAATAATGGTCCTGTTAAATTCCGAGAGAATTTTTACCTTTTCTTTTAACTCGTCTTCCGTGGTCAGGTCTTTTTTTGTCAACAATATTACTTCCCTTTTCTCATTAAGCTTTACATTGAATTCTTCAAACTCTTTGTGTACAAGCTGGTAAGTTTTTAGGGGATTGGGATCCTCGCAGGTGATGCAATTTAGCAGTACTTTTGTTTTTTCAATATGTTTTAAAAATGTTATCCCAAGACCGCGGCCGGAGGATGCACCTTCAATGATGCCCGGGATATCCGCGAGTACCACTTTACCCCCTCCAGTACGGCGGGCGGGCATCGTTCCAAGGCTTGGTTCAAGGGTTGTGAAAGGATAGTTTCCGATTTTAGGTGTTGCGTTGGTGAGCCTTGCAAGAAGCGAACTTTTTCCGGCATTTGGGAATCCTATGAATCCGGCATCTGCAATAAGGCTTAAGATTAAGTGTAGATTTTTTCTTTCCCCGCGGCCGCCTTCATTTGTGTAGGTGTAATGTGCGGGGCCGGGTCTAAAACCATGACTGCCTCGTCCCCCCCGGCCTCCGGAAGCGATTAAAACCGGATCTACCTGATCCGTCATTTCTATTTCCTCACCCGTAGCCTCATCTATGATTTTTGTTCCGGGCGGAAGAAGTATAGTTTTATCCTCCCCGTTTTTTCCATGCTGGTTTTTGCCCAGGCCTTTTCCACCGTCGTCAGCAACTACACTTTTTACATATCGGAATTGGTTTAAGTCAGAGATGTTTGAGGAAGGGACGGTATACACGTCACCTCCATTACCCCCGTCACCCCCATCAGGGTAAGATTTGGTGCCCGTTGGCATGCGCAGGGTGGCCATTGAGCCATTTCCACCGTCTCCTCCCGCAACTTTTATTCTTACATCATCAATTAACACCATAGTATTTTAACAGATTTCAAAACTTGAGAGGCACTTCGAAAGCTACAGGACTGAGCTGTGTTTGGAGATGATTTTTTTTGTTTGGCTTGACAGGAAAAGCTTTTCTACTTCCTTCAATGTAAAAAAATCCAGAAGCTGGCCTTCCGCCCTTTCTATGTGATTTACATGATCATCCGTAAGTTCTGCGTGATAGCAAAATTCAGACATAAACTTAATGTTACTAATTACTATACCCATTTCCTTTTTTACCCTTCTTGTTAAAATCATTTTGACAGATTCTTCTTGTCCTTTCGCTCCGCTAATGAGCGACCAGGGATGCTTTTTCTCATCTGTGGGGTCAGTGCTTTTATTCATAAGAAGTATTTTCCCTTTGTAAGTCAGAACTATCATGTTTCTGTTGTTCATAGCTAACATTATAGTCCTATTTGCGCAAAAAGGTGGAGGAATATTTTTATTGTTTCAAACATTATTATGTTTATATTCATAATGATTTTTCCCGTTTTCAAAATGAAATTCCCCAGGAGGTGGTGCCAATTAACATCTAATTGTGTCGGTTAGCTTATATTCTCTCTGTTCGAAAATCTCATAGCAAGCAATTCATACCTTTATTGTCTGTAATTTTTTGTTATAATAGCGGGTAATATTATGGCATCAAGAGTAGAATCAGGAGAGCGTTCCGTAATACCCAATGTCCTGGCCGATCGGTATGCAAGCACGCCAATTGTTATTTTATTCTCCGAGGAGCATAAATTCAGGCTCGAGCGAGATTTATGGATTGCCGTTATGGAAGGGCAGGCGGCTCTTGGGCTTGATATTCCCAAGATCCCCAAGAAAGCAATAGCCGCTTACAAGGCACAAAGGGACAATCTGGATCTTGATTCTATAAGACGGCGGGAATTGGAATTAAGACATGATGAGAAAGCAAGGCTTGAAGAATTTAATGCTCTGGCCGGATATGAATTAGCGCATCTTGGGATGACATCAAGAGATCAATCGGACAATATAGAGCAGATGCAAATTAGGAACGGACTTGTTATCATAAGAGACAGAACGGTTGCTACCTTATCGAGATTTGCCCGTTCGGCTCTTAAAAACAGTGAGCTGGTTTATGCGGGTCGCACCCATCTTGCTCCCGCACAGCCCTCTTTAATAGGAAAACTTTTTTCAGATGCGGGAGAAGAGCTTCTCTTGGGATTTGACAGACTTGAGGAACTGATAGAAAAATATCCTTTGCGCGGACTTAAAGGGGCAATGGGAACCCAAACAGACCAGCTTCAGTTGTTTAATGGTGACATTGACAAAGTTGAAGCTCTTGAAAAAAGGATCGCGCGGTTTCTGGGTTTTAAAAATGTTCTTGGAAGCGTTGGGCAAATTTATCCCAGATCTCTTGACTTTGAAGTTGTAAGTACCTTGTATCAGCTCATCTCAGGCCCCAGAAGCCTGGCTTTTACCCTAAGACTTATGGCTGAGAAAGAACAATTTACCGAAGGATTTAAGAAGGGACAAGTAGGGTCTTCTGCCATGCCTCACAAAATGAATACAAGAACTTTAGAAAGGGTGGAGGGACTATCTCGCGTGCTTAAGGGATATCTCGCAATGGCTGAAAGCGTAACTGGTGAGCAATTTTATGGAGGAGATGTTAGCGATTCTTCCACGAGACGAGTTTTTATCCCCGATTCTTTCTTTGCCACTGACGGTCTTTTTCAAAGCTTGCTTACCGTCCTTGACGAAGGCGATTTTTATCCGGCGGTTATTAATGCCGAGCTTAAGAAATATCTTCCTTTCTTAACTACTACGCGTTTGCTCATGGCTGCCGTTAAGAATGGGGTGGGAAGAGAGACTGCCCATGAAGCAATAAGGGACCATTCTGTGGCGGTAGCTTTAAAAATGAGAGAAGAAGGGCAAGGCGACAATGACCTTTTGGATAGACTTTCAAAAGACCCAAGGATTAATATGACAAGAGAACAGCTTGATAAAGCGATAGCAAATCCCGCTGAATTTGTTGGAAATGCTCCTGCCCAAATAGCAGAGTTTGCAAAACGAGTTGAGGGAATTGTGGAAAAATATCCGGAAGCCGCTTCTTACATTCCTGAACCAATCCTCTAGCAATTCATTGCCGTTGTTTGTTCAGGTTGCCTTTGATATACTTAAATTGAAATTATGGCGGAAAATTTGTTCGAAAAAGTAGTTTCTCTTGCAAAAAGGCGGGGTTTTATTTACCCCTCTTCGGAGATTTACGGTGGACTTGCAAATACATGGGATTTTGGGCCAATGGGGACTCTTCTTAAAAATAATATCCGGGATTCATGGTGGAGTAAATTCGTATTATCCCGTGACGACATGGTGGGACTTGACGCTTCGATTTTTTTATCTCCAAAGGTTTGGGAGGCATCCGGTCATGTTTCTTCGTTTACAGATGCGTTAATTGACTGCAAAAACTGCCATTACAGAACGCGGGCAGACCACTTAATAGAAGAAAATGTTTCCGATATAAAGGCTGAAGGGTTGCCGGTTGAAGAACTTACAAAACTTGTCTGGGAGAAAAAAATTGCCTGTCCTCAATGCGGGAAGCATGACTGGACAGAGGTTCGAAAATTCAATTTATTGTTCGAGTCTTCAATAGGAATAATAGAAGAAGGCAAATCGAAGATTTATTTGCGCGGAGAAATTGCTCAAGGTATTTTTATCAATTTTAAAAATGTTTTGGATACAACACGAGTCCGCATCCCTTTTGGAATAGCACAGCAGGGAAAAGTCTTTCGCAATGAAATAACCCTGGGCCAATTTGTTCACCGGACGCTTGAATTCGATCTTATGGAATTTGAATACTTTATCAATCCAAAAGATTGGGAAGAAAAGTTCGAATATTGGAAATTTCAAATGTGGGAATGGGCAACTCGCGACTTAAAACTTAAGACTGAGAATCTAAGATGGCGCGAACATGAAGAACATGAGCGATCTCATTACTCCAAGAAAACAATGGATGTTGAGTATAAATATCCTTTCGGCTGGAAGGAAATGTTTGGTATTGCATACAGGACGGATTTTGATCTTCGCAATCATTCAGAGAAAAGCGGGAAGGATCTTTCGTATACCGATCCTGAAACCGGCGAGAAATACATGCCTCATGTAATTGAGCCTACTTTTGGACTTTCCCGTTTATTAGGAGTAATATTGTTCGATTCTTATGCAGAAGATGGAGATCGGATAATCTTAAAACTTGATCCAAAATTAGCGCCATATAAAGCCGCAGTTTTTCCGCTGCTCGCGAATAAACCGGGATTGGTTTCGAAAGCTCGCGAAATATACGATTCGTTTCGGCAAGATTTGCTTGTTGCCTGGGACGATCGCGGAAATATCGGAAAAAGATATTTTGCTCAGGATGAAATCGGCACTCCATTTTGCATAACCGTTGATTTTCAAAGCTTGGAAGACGATACGGTGACAGTACGCGAGCGCGACACTGCAAAACAAGAAAGATTAGCAGTTGACAACATCAGAAATTATCTTCAAAATAAAATCGATGGCAGGTAAGGAGAACCTCGCATTTATTGAAACAGAAAAACCTCGGGAAAACTGTGCGGTCGTAGGTGTATTTTCAAGAGAATCTGATATTGCAAATATTGCATTTAATGGTTTAGTGGAGTTAAATCATAGAGGTCAGGAAGGATCCGGAATTACTCTTGCGAATGGATGGCGTTTTGAAACAATCAAAGACTCAGGACTTACTACTATAGTATTTGGATTAAAACATCCCCTTCCACTTCTTGAGAATGCTTCTATAGCAATTGGACACAACCGATATTCTACTTCAGGTTCTTCTCATGATTTGCAACCTTTTGTTGAAGATGGAATCGCAATTGCTCATAATGGAAATTTGACAAATGTAAGGTATTTAAGAGAACAATTCAATTTACCAGAAGAGATTGATGGAGCAAAAAGTGATAGTAGAGTAGCACTTGCGGTTATCAATAGAATGAAAGGCAGTAAGCAAAATAGAATTATTTCAGGATTAAAACAATTTGAAGGATCATACAGCTTTGTTTTTGCAACCGACGATGCATTAATTGCCACTCGTGATCCGCTTGGTTTTAGACCTCTTTCTCTTGGAAGATTGAAAAATGGAAGTGGCTATGTTGTGGCATCTGAGACAGCTGCATTCGATGCTATGGAATCAACCTATGAACGGGATATATTTCCTGGTGAGACAGTAGTAATAAATGATCGCGGGATAACAACCATTGCTCTTGACCAACGATCGGAAATTGCTCAATGCATTTTTGAGCTTATCTATTTTTCTAGAATAGACAGTAAGGTGTTTGGCATTCCGGTGGTAGATTTTAGAGCTAGACAAGGTGAAATTTTGGCAAGACACATTCCTGATGTAGATATTGTTATGTCTGTTCCAAGATCTGGAATTGGCGCAACAGAAGGAGTTGCCCTTTCTGAGGAAGTAATAGAACGGGGCATTGTCCACAAAGAAGGCTTGTATACGAATCCTTATAGGAGTGCTGTAAAAGGGGCAAGAACATTTATTTTACCAAATGGTCGAAACAAAGCAGCCGCAAAAAAGTATAGCGCTAACAGGTATGTACTTGAGGGTAAAAGGGTGTGTATTGTTGATGATTCTATTGTGAGGGGGTCAATGAGCCGAGTTGTTGAAAAGTTAAGAGAGGCAGGAGCATCTGAGGTGCATGCTCTTATTGCTTCGCCACCCCTTAAGCATCCGTGTCGATTTGGAATTGATATGGCTACATACGAAGAGCTTCTAGCAAATAGGATTCCTGATCTGGAAGAGCGTAGAAAGTGCCTAGGTCTTGATAGCTTATATTACATGACTTTCTCAGAAACAATGGAGGCAGTTGTAGGGAATAAGGTAGACATAGAGGATGAGACTGTCTTTGAAAAAAATGATTTTTGCGGCGCTTGTTTTACAGGACGATATCCTATTTCAACGGAAGGCGCGATTCCCAAAGAGGAAGTTGAACCTCTTGAACTAGAGAAAGCTCCTGCTTGACTCCCTTGATAATATTTGTATATAAATAAATTATGGAATTTATTAAGAAAAATGTAGCTTTGGTTGTAATTATACTCGTAATTGTGGCGGGTCTTGGTGGATTCTTGCTGTTTAATGCAAGAGCCAATAAAACTCCTGCCCCACTTGCTCAGGAAAAAGAAGTTAAGCAGATGTCGCCTTCCGACATAGGACTTATACTTTCGGTAAAACCTGATAAAAAGGCAGTTATTATGAAAGTCACAAAGCTTCAAGGGATAGAAAGTATCGAATATGAGGTATCATACGATGCGGAAGTTACAGAAGAAGGGGAGACCTTCAATATTCCAAGAGGGGTAGTGGGTAGCAAAATAGAAACAAAGGGAGAAAGCGAAATTGAACGCGAAGTGCTCCTTGGAACATGCTCGGCCAGTGTATGTAAGTACGACAAAGTCACAACTCCGGTTAAATTTATAATTAAAGTTAATCTTTCAAACGGAGAAATTGGAGCAGTAGAAGATTCAATATTCCTCGAAGAGTGATGTAAGAAAATAGTAAAAATCTCTACTTTTAGTGTTCACGTAATATTTTCACACTATTTTGGTTTAATTCCTTCTTGACATTTCGTGAAAAGTATTTCAAAATGGTACAAAGTGGGAAAAAGTGGGACTAAGTTAGTTTCACAAACTTAAAGAAAGAAAGGCGGGACCCTCGAAGAGCGCCCGAGAGGGGTAAATATGTTAGTAGGACAATATGAAGGCAAAATTGATCAAAAAGGAAGGTCGGCAATACCAAAAAAGTTCAGGGAAATCCTCGGCGACAAAATCATTATCACAATGGGATATGAAAACTCTCTCATTGTCGTCTCGCAAAAAGCTTGGCGATCGCTTCTTGAAGGTACTGAAGGAAGGCCTTTTATTGAATATGCAACTCGCGAAACGCAAAGGTTCCTGCTCGGAGGGGCAAGTCTCGTTGAGCTTGATGGCAAGGGAAGGTTTATATTGCCTTCGTATCTGCGAGAATTTGGAAAAATTGAGGGAGAGATCATATTCTTAGGTTTATCAAGGTATGTTGAAGTTTGGGACAAAAAGCGATGGGAAGATTACAGAATAAAGCTTGAGGGCAATATTGAAAAGATATCCGAGAGGTTGGCAAAAGAGGAAAAGGGTGCCAAGAAGTGATATTTCATAAACCGGTTCTTTTAAAAGAGGCTATAGAGTCGCTTAAAATTCGGGCCAACGGAAAGTATATGGATGCGACAATCGGCGGAGGAGGACACGCTCGGGCAATAATCGAAGAGGGAGGAATTGTATTAGGGATTGATCAAGATCCGGAGGCGATTGAATATGTTAGAGAAAAATCAAAATTCAAAATTCAAAATTCAAAATTGGTTTTGGTTAGGGGGAATTTTTTGGATATTAAGGAAATTGCACATTTAAATAATTTTGAAAAACCGGACGGGATATTGTTTGACCTTGGAATATCAAGTTACCAGCTTGATGAATCGGGTAGGGGTTTTAGCTTCTTAAGAAATGAGCCTTTGGATATGAGGATGTCCAAGGATTCTGAATTGACAGCTTGGGAAATTGTTAGTCGTTGGAATAAAGATGAGCTTTATCAAATTTTTTCAAAATTGGGTGAGGAACCAAATTCTCGCGCCATTTCTGACAGTATTGTCAGGGCGCGTAGATTGAGACCGATTAATACAACAGGGGAGTTGGCGGATGTTGTTGCGGAATCGGTTCGAGGAAAAAAAACCGGAAGGCTTGCCCGTAGACACCCGGCAACAAGGATTTTTCAGGCATTGAGAATTACGGTCAATCGCGAACTTGAAAATTTGGAGAAAGGACTTAAAGGGGGGTTTGAAATTCTGGCCGGCGGCGGAAGGCTTTCGGTCATTTCCTTCCACTCCCTTGAAGATAGAATTGTCAAAAGTTTTTTTAGAAAACTGGTTTTTAGCGGTTCTGCCGAATTGACAAATAAAAAACCGATCGTGCCTAAGATTCAAGAAATAAGAGAAAACAGGCGGGCAAGGAGCGCAAAATTAAGAACAATTGAAAAAATATGAATAAAATTTATAAATTACTAATAATTTTTTTAGTTTTAGTTACTTTCTTGCTTGAAATCGCGAGCATTTCGGCAGCTAACGGCAACGCGGCGGATAGTCTGGATGTCACAAGGATTCGTGAACAAGTTGAATCTTTAAAGGAGCAAAATCTTGAACTTTCAGAAAGTGTTCTGGGATTTGCTTCCTATAATACTATATCTTCTCGTGCGGCCGAGCTGGGATATCTTAGTAATCGCGAATTTGTTTCCTTGTATGATCCCCTAGAGGTTGCAATCGGAAGATGAAAAAATGGGAGCTTGCAAGATTTGTTTTGGTTCTTGCATTTATTCTTTTTTTATATCTCTCACTTATCACAAGACTTTTTTACTGGCAGATAATAAGAGCGGAAGAGCTTAAGGAATTAGGGGAAAGACAGAGTTCGGAAGTATTCAGAGTTCCGGCAGTGAGAGGTGAAATATTTTCCTCGGACAATTTTCCCCTTGCAACAAACACTGTTTCTCACATTTTATACTCAAATCCGAAAGTAGTTAAGGATAAGGAGAAGTCAAGTGAAATCCTTTCTACTTTGCTCAATCAAGATGAGGCATCAATTTCCGCACTTCTTGAAAAAGATTTATTTTGGGTAAAAATTGCAGGAAATCTTTCGGGGCAAACAAAAAAGGAAATTGAAAATCTTAAACTCCCCGGTTTTGGATTCCAGCAGGAATTTTCAAGATTTTATCCTGAAGCATCCATGGCCGCCCATTTAATTGGTTTTGTTGGGAAAGATGAATCGGGGCAAAACCATGGTTATTTTGGCATTGAAGGAAAGTACAATGAGCAGCTTGAAGGAAGGCCAGGCAAAATTTTCTCAATCAGGGATGCTTTTGGGAACAAAATAGTAAATGACTTAAGAGAGGATAAGAAGATCGACGGGAGAAGCGTGAAGTTGGCTTTAGACCGATCGATTCAATTTTTTACAGAAAAAAGACTGAGGGATGGACTTGAGAAATATAACGCCGAAGGCGGAAGCGCAATAGTAATGGATACTGCCTCGGGGGCTATTTTGGCTATGTCATCAATCCCTTCTTTTGACCCCAAAAAGTATTATCGATTTGATTCGGATACTTATATTAACCCGGTTCTCTCAGACCTTTACGAACCAGGCTCGACCTTCAAAGTGTTGATTATGGCGGGAGCCATAGATAGTAATTTGGTCAAAAGAGATACGAAATGCGATGTTTGCCAAGGTCCCATTCAGATGGGAGAGTACAAAATACGAACATGGAATGATAAATATTTCACAAACCCGACCATGAATGATGTTATAGTTCACTCCGATAACACGGGCATGGTATTTGTCGGAAGAAAATTAGGATTGAAGAGGATGATAGATTATTTGAAAAAGTTCGGCTTGGGGCAGCCCTCCGGAATTGATCTTCAAGGGGAAACAACGGGCTATATTAGAAGTGAGAAGTCATGGCGCCCGATTGATCTGGCGACCGCATCTTTTGGGCAGGGAATTTCTGCCACTCCAATTCAGCTTATTTCAGCGGTTAATTCAGTCGCAAATGGTGGGAAACTCATGCAACCCTATGTTGTTTCGGAAATAATTACGGAAGACGGCAAGAAAATTGTCATTAAACCGGAAGTTAGAAATAGAACAATATCTCAAGCGGCTGCCAAGATGATCACCTCAATGATGGTTGATGCTGTTGAGAATGGTGAGGCAAAATGGACTAAAGTCAAAAATTATAAAATTGCAGGAAAAACAGGAACTGCTCAGATTCCAGTTGCAGGTCATTATGATCCAAATCAAACAATAGCCTCATTTGTCGGTTTTTTCCCGGCAGATAATCCGCGCGTGACAATGCTTATTTTGATAAACCGTCCAAAGACCTCAATTTACGGTTCGGAAACCGCCGCCCCAATTTTCTTTAATATTGCGCGGGATATTATAAAATATTACAACTTACCGCCTAATTGATTTGAAACCAAGATTTTTTTCATCTATAATTAAAGCCCCAAACTATGATTAAAAAGATTTATTTTATTGGGATAAAAGGGGTTGGCATGATGGGCTTGTCAATTATCGCAAAGCAGGCAGGGATTGCTGTGGCTGGCTCAGATATTAGCGAGGAATTTATAACGGATAAGGTTCTAGCAGATCACAATATTAATGTTTATATCGGGTTTAAAAAAGAAAATATTGATGATTTCTTCAAAGGATTACCCCCGCAAGAAGCCATGGTTATTGCTACGGGAGCACATTCGGGATTTGATAATGAAGAAGCAGTTTACGCAACATCTCTAGGCTATAAAGTCATTTCTCATGGTGAGGCGGTTGGTCTTTTTATGAATGGGCAGATTTTCGATAGACATTTTGAGGGAATTTCAGTTTCAGGATCGCATGGCAAAACTACTATTGGAGGCATGATTGCGTCATGCCTTGTGAGGCTAGGGTCGGACCCTAGCTTCACAGTAGGGACAAGTGAGATCTTCCCGATTGGTGCGGCAGGACACTTTGGGCAAGGAAAATATTTTGTGGCCGAGGCTGATGAGTATCTCTCAGAGATGAATTTTGATCGAAATCCTAAGTTTATCTATCAACATCCAAAATATCTTATTATCAATAACATTGACTTTGATCATCCGGACTTTTTTGAAAACATTGAATCAGTTATTAATGCATACAAAAGGTTTGTTGCAAATACCGGCGAAGACAGTTTGCTTATTATTAATGGAGATGATGAGAGTATTAAGAAGGTGATAGGCGAAAGAGAAAGGGCGAGAAGCCTCACTTATGGGACTGGGGATAGAAATGAGTTCGTAATAAAGAATTTTAAAGAGGAGGGATTTGGTTCGAAATTCGAAGTTTTGCGAAACGGTACTCTGCTTGGAAATTTTGAACTAGCAATTCCCGGTTACCACAATGCAAAGAATTCACTTGCTGTTATCGCCCTTCTTATTGAAATTGGTATTTCCATTCAGGATATTCAAAGAGTGTTGCCCGACTTTATTGGGGTCAAAAGAAGACTTGAGCGAATCGGTGAAATCAATAGTCTTTTAATTTTTGATGATTATGCACATCACCCGGAAGAAATTCGAAAAACACTTGAAGCATTAAGACTTGCCTTTCCCGACAAAAAAGTCATTGTTATTTTTCAGGCTCATACCTATGCCAGAACACAAGCTCTTCTTTCAGAGTTTGCTTCATCTTTTGTCGGGGTTTTTGAGCTTATCATATTGCCTACCTTTGCATCGGCTAGAGATACAAAGGAGCATGGTGTTCTAGAGGACAATGAGTTTGTTGAAAAAATCAGAACAATTCAGGCAAATGTGAAACTGATTGAAACTAAAGCGGGTGTGGTAGAATACATCAGGAAAAACATATCCGGTTCGGATAAAATAGTAGTTACGATGGGCGCGGGAGATGTATATAAAATCGGCTATCAGCTAGCGGAAAATGGTTAAAATGGCTAGAATATGAATAAATATGTAATAAAAGGAGGGAATATTTTATCAGGGGATGTTTCAGTCTCAGGATCAAAAAATGCTGTTTTAAAAGCGATTATTGCCGCCTGTTTGACAGCTGATACGGTTGAAATTAAAAATATTCCTTTAATCTCCGATCTTTTTATAATGCTTGAGTTGGTAAAGGAGATTGGTGGAAAAGTTAAGCTTTCAGGGCATACTTTAAAAATTGAAGTTCAGGATATAAAGTCCGTTAAGATTCCTCTTGAAATTGGGGCAAAGATAAGAACATCTTCGATATTTTTGGCACCACTTCTTTCGCGAAAAAAAGAAGCATTAATTCCGAATCCGGGAGGGTGCAGAATCGGAGCAAGACCAATAGACAGGCATATTGAGGGCTTAATCAGAATGGGAGCAACTGCAAAATATGACAGTCTTGATGGCTATTTTCATTTAAAGACTCGTGGACTTCATGGTTCCAATTATAAATTTGAAAAGAATACGCATACGGGAACCGACACCTTAATCATGGCGGCAGTCTTGGCAGATGGCCGGACGATTCTTGAGAACGCGGCGGAAGAGCCTGAGGTTGATGATCTCATAGCGTTGCTTAATTCTATGGGAGCAAAAATTAAAAGATCCAAGCCTCGAACTATTGTAATAGAAGGTGTTGAAAGACTGCATGGTACCACATACGAGATTATGCCTGATAGGAATGAGGCTGTGACTTTTGCAATTCTATCGGCGTTAACAGGCGGAAAGATTTTTATAAAAAATGTAGAAATGCAAAACATTAACGGATTCTTATCTATTTTTAAGAAGGTAGGAGGAGACTGGGAGAAAAAAAATTCCGGTGTTAGATTCTATATTAATAAAAAAATTAAACCCACAAATATTGCGACTGCTCCTCATCCCGGATTCATGACGGATTGGCAAGGCCCTTGGGCAATATTTATGACCCAAGCGGGCGGTGATTCGACAATTCATGAAACTATCTATGAAAATAGATTTGGCTATGTTAATGAGCTGACAAAAATGGGAGCCAACATGCGGATGTATTCTCCAATTGTTAAAAATCCTGAAACTTTTTATAATTTTAATTATTATAATGGAGAAAAAGATCACATGCAGGGGTTGAAAATTCATGGAAAAACTCCCCTGCACAATGCGGTAATGAAGGTCTCAGATCTTCGGGCAGGAGCAACGCTTGTCATTGCTTCCTTGATTGCTCGCGGAGAAAGTATTATTTACGGAGTTGATTACTTAGAGAGAGGTTACGAATCATTTGACAGGAGATTGAAAACCTTAGGGGCAGACATTGCAAAAACTGAAGAAGAGGAATTCTTGGAATAAAAATGAAAAAGATTTCCTCTGATAAAACCATATTTTCCGTAATTCTTGCAGCGGGAGAAGGGAGGAGAATGAAAGCCAAAAAACGCAATAAAGTGACTTTTCGTGTCGCGGGGATCCCGATAATCAAAAGAACAATCGGGAATCTTAAGGAAGCAGGTATTGAAAATATTATTGTGGTTGTAGGGCATGCAAAGGAATCGGTTATTTCGATCTTGGATACAAATGTTCAAATGGCAGAACAACCGGAACGACTCGGGACAGCAAATGCCTTGAAACACGCCCTACCTAAAATTCCGAAATTGTGTCGTAATATTATTGTGGCTTATGGCGACGATTCGTTTTCAATTACCCCACAAATTTTTCTGGATTTATATAAGTTTCATATACATACAAATTCGATCGTTACCCTTCTGACAGCAAAGGTTAAAAATCCCTTTGGTCTTGGAAGGATTCTTAGAAATAAAACAGGAAAGATTATAAAAATTGTTGAGGAAAAAGATGCGACTGAGGAGGAAAAGAAAATTTCGGAAATAAACGCGGCTTGTTATGTTTTCGATGCCGTTTTTTTGAGAGAATGTATTGATGAGGTTCCAAAAAATCCAAAAACGGGTGAATACTATCTTACATCACTTATTGATATAGCAATAAAACACAAGAAAAAGGTTTCGACTCTTGCTCTTGAAAATTTTAAATGGCAGGGAGTAAATTCTCGTTCCGAACTTCAAAAAGCGCAAAGATTATTCCAGTTATAAATATGCAAGCAGTTATTTTAGCAGCAGGCAAATCAGGCAGGCTTTACCCTTTTAATACTTTTCACAAATCGCTAATTAATGTTTTGGGGAAACCAATAATTTCTCACACAATTGCATCGGTTAAAAAGGCGGGAATTACAGATATAATTTTGGTGAGTGAACCAAATAATAATTTTGTCGAGATTTTAGGGAATGGTAAAAAATTAGGAGTAAAAATTACTTATGCGTTTCAGAAGAAACCGGAAGGAATGGGAAATGCTCTCCTGTCCGCTGCCCACCTTATTAAGTCCGATTTTTTCTTGCTCCATCCCTACAGAGCCGAGTTTGCCGAATTAAAAGAAGAAATTGATAAATTGCGCGGCACAAATAAGAATGCAATTCTTCTTGCGCAAAAAGAGAAAAATCTTTCTCTCTATGGAGCTTTAATTCTTGAAGGAGAGACAGTTGTGGGAGTAGTTGAAAAACCCAAAAAAGGTGAGGTTTCATCAGACCTAAGGATTGTTGGTATGTGCTTTCTTAATCAGGATTTTATAAAAACTTTAAGATCCGTTAGGCCTCACCATTATAATTTTGAAAGCGCTCTTGATGTTTTTGCAAAAAACGGCAGGGTTAAAGCGGCAGTCACACAAAAAGAAACAATAACTTTAAAATACCCCTGGGATTTACTTGGAATTAAAAATTATTTCTTTAAAAAACTTAAAAGACATATTTCAAAAAAAGCAGAAATCTCAAAACAGGCAAAAATAATAGGTGAAGTATTCATTGAAGATGGGGTAGTCATTTCGGAAAATGCAATAGTAAAAGGCCCTGTCTATATCGGCAAAAATTCTTTTATCGGGACAAACGCTCTGGTAAGACACGGGGTAGATATAGAAAAAAATGCAATAATCGGAGGCTTTTCAGAAGTTAAAAATTCACTAATTCAAGAGGCTTCATCTGCTCATTCGGGACTTATTGAAGATTCAATTATCGGAAAAAATTGTAAAATCGGAGCACTTTTTGCAACGGCCAATGTGAGGCTTGATCGCGCAAATATCAAAGTTCAGGTAAAGCAAGAAAAAATAGATACGGGATTAAAACATCTTGGTGCCATGATCGGAGATAATTGCATTTTCGCAAGTCGAGTCTCCATAATGCCGGGAGTTATCGTCGGAAACAATGTAAGCATTGGTCCCTCGACAACCGTTATGAAAAATATTCCGAGCGATTCTATTTTCTACACAAAATTCTCAGAGATTGTACAAAAAAATAAATCCTCAAAGACAAATAAAGATTTATTTTAGATGGCTAACTTATTGTTCGAGATAACATCTTTTCTTTTTTCTGTTTTTTTAATTTCAAATGCTTTTTTCTGGCTAAAATTATGGGAAGATAAGGAGTACAACTGGAAGCGTTTATTTATTCATCTTACCGAAACAAAGCAGGGGAGAAAAATTGTTATTGGGACAGAAAGTTTAATTAAATGGGGCATTATATTACTTTATGGAACTACTATTTACTCAAGCCGCTTTGATATCTATTATCACTTTATAGTTTTTTCCCTTTACACATATTTGTTCATAAAGCTTATTATAAAAATTTATAATAAAGATTTTCATCTTCCTACTTTTTCTCTTCAGGCGGCCTCTATATTGGGATTGTCTCTTTTTTTTGAATTTACAGTTTATGCTTTTGCTCCACTTGACCGTTTCTTATGGCTAATTCTTTTAGATAAGTTGCTCGCTTTTATAATTGGAATTTTTATTTTAATATTCCTTGTTTTTTTTGACTTTAGCAAAGATATCGTGGTAAATAAAGCCGCTGAAAAACTTCGGAGTTTCAAAAACCTTTTAACCATTGCCGTGGTAGGAAGTTATGCTAAGGGGACAACTAAGGAATTTACAACAAGAGTCTTATCAAACAAATTTAATGTTTTAGAAACTAAAACTTCATTTAATACAGACCTTGGAATTGCAAAAACTATACTTTCAGGACTTTCTCCCAGGAAACAGATTTTTATTGCGGAAATGGAGGATGGTAATTTTGGGGACATAGGAGAAATGAGCAGATTGCTTATTCCCAAGATAGCTGTGGTGACAGGAATTAACGATCAGAAAATTTCAATATTTGGCAGTCTTGAAAAAATATTGGATTCAAAATTTCAGGTAGTAAATTTTCTACCAAAAGATGGAATAGCCCTTTTTAATGCTAACAATGAAAATTCATTAAATCTTTATAGAAAAGCAAAGATAAAGAAATTTCTTTATGGAACCGAATCTCCGCAAAATAAAAATTTAGATATTAAAGCTTTCAACATAAAAGAAAGCAGATTTTCAATCTCTTTTAGCGTTCTTGTTTTTGGAAAGAAATATAAAATAACAGGCGTTAAACTTTTAGGGAAACAGAATGTCGAAAATTTGCTACCGGCAATTTTTATCGGACTTTATCTGGGTATCGATTTTTCAACAATAAGAAAAGTTTTTCAAGAATTCAATCCTCTCCCAAAAAGCATGGAACCAAGAGTAACGGTAAAAGGGGTGACATTAATCAATGATACTTATAATGCAAATATTAATTCTGTGCTTCGGGTATTGGATTATATAAAAATATATAAGGGGAAAAAGATTCTTGTGTTGGAACCTCTCATAGAACTTGGAAAAAATGCCGAAAACGACCACATTAAATTAGGACAGGAGATAGGAAAAGTTTGCGATTTTTTATTTTTAACAAATGATAACTATTATAAATCAATACGCAGTAGGATAAAAAATGGTGTGAAGGCCTGCAGTATTCAATTTTTCCCTCCTCTGAAAATTGCAGAATTCATTGAAAAAAGTTGCAACAAAAACGATGTCGTTATTTTTGAAGGACACGAAAGTCTCGCGTCTTTTTTGGCGCTAAGATCAGAGTCCCCTTATTAACCCTGCCTGCGGCAGTCAGGCTTTCAAATAAATTATTCTAATGCTATAATAAACCTCTATGGAGCAAATCTTTGGCTTCTCAATTTTATCCCTTTTTATAACAGGAATTCTCCTGGTCCCATTTATAGATTTTTTGTACAAAATAAAACTCCAAAGAAAAGAGCAGAAAACAAGAGATTTGTTTAACAAAAGGACTAAGTTTTTTGATAAATTCAGCGGTTGGAAAGTCGGGACTCCTTTTGGCGGAGGTCTTTTGATAATTATTGTCGTGACAATGCTGACCTTATGGGCATATGGAATATTTCATATTGAGGTTAAGTTCTGGGAATTATTCGCCCTGCTTTTTACTTTTATTGGATTCGGAATTTTAGGCTTTTATGATGATCTTAAAAAAATATTTAATAAAGACTCGGGATTTTTCGGTTTAAAACCCGTGCATAAGCTTACAATTCAATGGATCCTAGCATTAATTGTTGGTGCTGTAATGTATTTTAATCTTGGATACTCTTTTGTCTATGTCCATTGGTTCGGACAAATTACATTGGGTGTATTCTACATTTTATTTGCCGCATTTGTTATCGTTTCCTTTACGAACGCCGTTAATATTTCCGATGGCTTGGATGGTCTGTCAGCGGGACTCTTGATTATTTGCCTTTCGGCCTTCCTTGCTATTTCAGGATCAATCCTTGACCGTTTCCTATCTTTGTTTATTGCCATTCTTCTTGGGAGCACCCTTGCTTTTCTTTATTTTAATATTTATAAGGCAAGGCTTTGGCTTGGTGATGTTGGGGCGCTTTCTTTAGGCGCTATTTTGGCAGTAATAGGATTGCTTACCGGTAAACCTTTGCCCGTTGCTTTAATTGGTGGAGTTTTTGTAATTGAGATAGGATCATCATTGCTTCAAATATTATCACGAAAATTTTTGGGAAAAAGAATAATATCCGTTGCTCCGCTCCATTTATTTTTCCTGCAAAGAGGATGGGAGGAACCTAAGATCGTGATGAGAGCCTGGCTTCTGGGTGTTGTATTTGCGCTTCTTGGTCTTTATATTGCCTTTTTGTGATAGGTTCGATACACTAAATTGGATCCTTTACTAGATGAATAAGGCCGGTATTTTTTTATTTCTGAATGCATTGTTTCTGTCTTTTTTGGGAATTTTTATTTTATACGAGAGTTCAACTTATTCTGCGCTTTTGGCAATTGGGGATAAATATTACTTTGTTAAAAATCAATTAATTTGGTTGATTTTGGGGGTTGTTGCTTGTCTTTTAATATCAAAAATAGAGTTTAAAAAGTACTATAATATAGCACTTCCCCTGCTCCTGTCGTCCCTTTTCCTGCTTGTTCTTGTTTTTGTCCCTGGCCTTGGGGTTAAGCTGAAAGGCGCATACAGATGGATAAATTTAGGATTTACAGTTTTGCAACCTTCTGAAATTTTAAAGATAACCCTTACTATTTACTTGGCCGCATGGTTATCAATTAAAGAAAAAGGGAGAGCTCTTGCCTTTTTAATGCTGGTCTCACTAAGCGTGCTTTTAGTAATAATTGAACCCGACATGGGAACAGCAGTTGTAATAGGCGCAACAGCAACAATAGTTTATTTTTTATCGGGTGCGGCATATCGTGATCTGGTCTTCATTTTGTTACTGATGTTAGTTGGGGTTCTCGTCTTAATAAAACTTGAGCCCTATAGAATGGCAAGATTGTCCTCATATCAAAACCTGGACCATAAAGATCTGACAACCGCATCATATCATGTTAAGCAAATATTAATCGCTTTGGGGTCAGGGGGTTTTAGCGGTGTGGGATTCGGTAATTCCATACAAAAATACGCCTATCTTCCCGAAAGCACTACGGATTCCATTTTTGCTTTATTTTCAGAAGAAGCAGGCTTTATAGGTTCAACTATCGTAATTTTGATGTTTGGCGCATTGTCTACTCTTGGATTTCTTGTTGCCTTGAGAGCTCCGGATCTGTTCGGGAAGCTTCTGGCGGCAGGAATAGTAAGTTTTATAAGTATTCAGGCATTTATTAATATTGCTTCGCAAGTCGTGCTAATTCCCCTAACGGGAATTCCTCTGCCTTTTATTTCTTACGGGGGGTCTTCTCTTATAATTAATTTTGTTTCGATTGGAATTTTAATGAATATTGCAAAAAGAAGAAAATGAAGATACTACTTACGGGAGGACACTTCTCCCCTGCATATACAATAATCAAAGAATTAACGAAAAGAGGCAATTCGGTTGCGATTGCAGGCAGAAAATATACTTTCGAAGGGGAAAATATTGAAGCGTTTGAATATGAGGTTTCAAGAAAAGAGGATATACCCTTTTTTGAAATAAAAACAGGGAGGCTTCAGAGGAAATTTACAAAATACACAATTTTCTCCATATTTAAAATCATTTCCGGCTTTTATGATTCATTTAAAATTCTTTTAAAGTTTAAGCCCGATATAGTCCTTACGTTCGGAGGATACATAGGTTTTCCTATTGCTTATGCATCCTTTATGCTTGGAATCCCCGTAGTGTTGCATGAGCAAACTCAGAAAGCAGGATTATCCGGCAAAGCCATAAGTTGGATTGCTTCCAGAATTTGTATATCTTATGAAAGTTCGCAAAAATATTTCAATCAAAGGAAAACGACTTTTACCGGAAACCCTATCAGAGATGAGATTTTCAAGACAAATAAAAAAATTCCTGTTGAGAAGGGGTATAAAATTGTTTACATAACAGGCGGAAGTTCCGGTTCTCACTTTTTAAATCAGTTGATTCCAAAAATATTACTCAAGTTGCTTAAAGATTTCACGGTTATACTTCAATCCGGCGACAATGTTTCTTTTAATGACTATGAGGAACTGGAAAAAGTAAAGAGAGATTTGCCTTTGGAGCTCAAGAGAAGATATATCCTTAAAAAATTTGTATATCCTGAGGAAATTGGAAATATTTTTGAGATTTCGGATATTGTTGTATCTCGAGCAGGCATAAATACGGTAGGAGAACTTCTCGCCCTTGGAAAAGTAAGCCTCCTAATTCCCCTTCCTCATGGACAAAAAGGAGAGCAACTTGAAAATGCAAACCTTATAAAAGATGCGGGTATTGGAGATTTTATAGAAGAAAAAGATGCGGATCCTGAAACTGTTTATTTAAAAATTAAAGAAATGATTGAAAAAAGAAGCGAATACGAAAAAAACAAAAGCCGCCTCCAGTCATTAATTCCAAAAGATGCGGCAGTAAAAATTTTAAATGTTATTAAGGAGGTTTATTTTGAAAAGATTGAGCAAAAGAAGGCTTAAAAACACATTACTGCAAATTTTCTCCATTTTACTTATTTTTCTTTTTTTAATTTTGCTATTTTTTATTTTCAAATCCGCAATCCCATTATTCAAAGCAGTTAACAATACTCAAAGTAGAGATATAATCAAGCCATTGGGAATTTCTGCATCAAAGCAAGATCTTGAAAAAAAGCTAAAAGAAAAGAATATTATCATTGAATCATTGGATGAATCCTCCAGATCCGCATTAATCATTGCAAAAATAGCGGACGGTCCGAAAGTTTATTTTTCAAAGAACCTTGATCCTTCCTGGCAGGTTAATTCTTTACACTTAATCATTTCAAAACTGACGATTGATAATAAAAAGCCTATTTTAGTGGATCTTCGTTACGCTCGGCCTATTGTAAAATTTTAAAGGTTAATATACTATAAATGATGTATGCGAGATTCACAGATCGTCGTAGGAGTTGATATTGGATCTTCAAAAATAGCAACCGTAATAGGACAACTTGGGGATGAATCAATTAATATACTTGGTGTTTCAGAGGTCCTATCACGGGGAATAAGAAAAGGACAGATAGTTGATATCGAAGAGGCGGCCTCTTCAATCAATGCCTCGCTTGAAGCGGCCGAGCGTATGGCCGGTTATTCGGTTGATCAGGTTTTTGTTTCATTAAGTGGAGCTTATATCCTAAGTCAGAACTCAAAGGGAGTTGTTGCAATATCCCAGCCGAATGGTGAGATAGAGGAATCGGATGTGCAAAGAGTTCTTGAGGCGGCAGGAGCCGTTTCAACTCCCTCAACTACTACAATTCTTCATGTATTGCCAAAAACTTTTACAGTTGACGGGGAAGGAGGAATAAAAGACCCTGTTGGAATGACCGGCGTAAGGCTTGAGGTTGATACCCATATTATTACAGCCAATTCGGTTTCTGTAAAAAATGTTCAAAGGGTTCTCGAGCAAGAGGCAGGGGTTGGTGTCTGGTCTTTAGTTTTTTCGGGACTTGCCTCTTCATTAAGTGTATTGACAGATACGGAAAAAGAACTTGGAGTAATCCTTATTGATATCGGCGCAGGTATTACAAATGTATGCATATATGTTGACGGCGCACTTTCTCACTCAAGCGTAATACCTATTGGTGCCCGTCACATTACCAATGATTTGGCGATAGGCTTAAGAATCTCTCTGGATAGCGCCGAAAAGATAAAATTTTTTCTTTCAAAAAAATTCTCAAAGAAAAAGCATGAAGATAAAGAGGAAGAAAATCCCGATGAGCTTGATCTTTCGGGTCTTAATCTTTTGGAGGAATTGAGAAAAGTTTCCCAAAAAACTTTAGTTGAAGGAATTATGAAGCCAAGATTAAATGAATTATTTACCATGGTAGGAATCGAGCTTAAAAAGAGCGGATTTGCAACGCAAACTCCGGCAGGAGTAGTAATTACCGGGGGCGGGGCAAAGACTGCGGGGGCAGAGGAATCTGCCAAGAGAATGCTTTCAATGCCGGTTAGAATCGGAATGCCGAAAGGTATGTCCGGCTTAATTGATGATGTAGAAACTCCTGCTTTTGCAACAGCAACAGGTCTTCTCTTCTATGCCAAGAGTTTCAAACATAAGGAATCGGAAGGTTTCCTTGATGGCTTACTCAAGCCACTCAACCTTAATTTTTCAAAGGGGATATTCTCTTCATTTAGAAAACTTTTTAAAATATTCCTGCCAAAATAGCCTCGCGGCTTCAGAGTTGCAATAGTTTTTCTTTTGTGCTAGGATTTGCCATACAAGTCTAACTATGTTAATTAAGCCTCAAACAACTTCGTTTGCTAAGATTCGCGTAATAGGTATTGGTGGAGCCGGTCAAAATGCAATCGATACTATGATTTCCGAAGGTCAGATTAAGGGTGTTGAATTTATGGCAATCAATACGGACGCGCAGGCATTACTTATCAACCAGGCAAATGTAAAAGTTCAAATTGGTGAAAATCTGACGCGCGGACTTGGGTCTGGAGGAAACCCTGAGATAGGCAGAAAAGCCGCCGAGGAATCCCGGGAAAAAATTAAGGAAATGCTAGAGGGAACAGATATGATTTTCTTAACAGCCGGAATGGGTGGAGGTACAGGGACGGGCGCTACTTCAATAATTGCGGAGGTTGCAAAAGAAGTAGGGGCATTAACTGTTTCTGTTGTAACAAAACCATTCTTATTTGAGGGAACGCGAAGGATGGTTGTTGCCGAGGACGGAATTGAGGATTTAAAAGAAAAGGTTGACACATTGATTGTTATACCAAACCAACGGATTCTTGAAGTAATTGACAAGAAGCTTTCTCTTCTTGAGGCATTCAGGATTGCAGATTCGGTCTTAAACCACGGAGTGCAAGGAATTTCGGATTTGATTACTATTCCGGGATTGATTAATGTTGACTTTGCGGATGTGAAAACTATTATGACCAATGCCGGTTCAGCCCTTATGGGAATTGGAGTTGGGGTAGGAGAAAACCGGGCGCAGCTTGCAGCAAGGCAAGCTACATCTTCGCCGCTTCTTGAGGTTTCCATGGAGGGGGCGCGCGGAGTCTTGTTTAATATAATTGGAGGAACGGATCTTTCGATGTCGGAAGTCAATGAAGCATCCAAAATCATTTCGTCGGCAGCAGATCCTGACGCAAACATAATTTTCGGAGCAACCATTGACCATAACCTGCATGATCAGATAAGAATTACAGTTATTGCGACCGGATTTGACGAATCAAGGAAGAAACTTCAGGAAATGGTTGAGAAACAGGAAGAAACGGTGAATGATAAAAAAACAATTATTAGCGCCCATCCCCAAAACGATGATGAGGAGGAGTCAATTTTTGACATCCCCGCATTTCTAAGACAGAAGAATTAAGTCTTAGAACTTCAATTTTCTACTAGAGCACCGGAAGGTGCTTTTTTCATGTCTACAAAATCATAGCTTAAAACTGTAAGAAACCAAACAGGGAAACGGCTTGTGGTTTTAGAGTGGGGATTAGAGCAATTCTAGTCCCCATTTTCTATCTTATAGTAGATCATTTACGCATGAGACAATATTATGTTCGATGATTTAGCTTCAAATCTATGTCGCAATTTTTGAACTTGTGCGACATAAATCAATTTATTACAGGGGTCTTACTTAAGTGTTTTATATTAACTCTTGACTGAACATTTGTATTCTGTGCTATGCTATTAATAGGTTGTAATTGTTTACTTTAATGTATATAATTCCGAAGCTGTCCGATTATGGATAGAAATAGTCAATTTTTAAAGATTTACGCAAATTTACCCCTTAATCAACGCAATGAAATTATAGTAGTTTTGGGTGAAGAAGAGCTAACTTGGAATGCAGCAAAAATAGAAATTGCTAACAACACAGAAAAAGGAAAAGAAATTTTAGAAAAGCTAGTTAGGTTAGGAATACTAAAATGAATACCAACAATATAGATTTTAACAACATAGATAAGGACATTTTGAGAGAAATGCAAAAGTTAGTATTGGCTAGACTGAAAGCATCTTCGGATGATTTGACTATATCTATTGGTTCTACAGAGTATACAAAAGAAGAAATGCTTAAAAGCGTTGAGGAAATAAATGACTTAGGTAAGGAGATAATAGAGGTACAAATAGAATATTTAAGAGATATGGCAACGGGAGCAATCTACCAAGAAGCGTAGGAATGAATAACTGCATTCTCATTACAAGACCTAATCATGACTTGGCAACAAACTACTTATGTTTATGGACAGAGGACGTGGTTAAATTATCAAGCACAAAAGGAAAAACACTTGATTTAAGAGGAAGAAAAGCCACAGCAGCAAATTTTAAAAGCTACATCGAAAAACATCAGCCTGCGTTTGTGTTTATCAATGGTCATGGGAGTGAACTTGAGATTACTGGGTATGATGATGAAACTTTAGTAAAAGTTGGATTGAACGAATATCTACTCGCAAATAAGATAATATATGCCAGAAGCTGCGATGCAGCAAGAGTGCTTGGCGAGTTGGTTTCTAAGAAGCACTCCGCAACTTTTATAGGCTATCGAAAAAGTTATATATTGGGGAGAAATCCTTTAAAATTAAACCATCCTTTGACAGATGAGGTTGCGAAATTGTTTTTAGAACCGTCTAATTTGATTGCTATATCTGTTATTAAAGGAAACACTGCATGTGAAGCATATAAGAGATCTCAGGAAGCAATGATGAAGAATTTTTTCTTTATGCTTTCATCTAATGCTACATTTAATCAAAGAGACGCTGCCGCTTATTTATGGGCGAATAGAAGAAATCAGGTAGTATTTGGAGATGAAAACGCTAAACTGTAAGACCTCTTTTAAACCCTTGACTTCATAATCACTTCCTGTTAAATTCTTCTTTAGACTTAAATAGGCGGAAATATTATTTAGGTTGTTTAGGGGAAAATAGCTTCGAGAAGAGTTCGTGTCTTAAAAATCCCCGCATTCTTAAGGCAGAAAAACTAAAAGCCGAT